>Ga0214921_10000842_pt1 | contig 54748 bp, 49 predicted proteins | sample LL1505_MetaG_FD_177992 | JGI IMG/M metagenome (GOLD analysis project Ga0214921, IMG submission 177992) | Freshwater microbial communities from Lake Lanier, Atlanta, Georgia, United States - LL-1505 | ecosystem: Environmental > Aquatic > Freshwater > Lake | place: USA: Georgia | collected... | reverse complement strand
TCCAAGAAATGCTTGTATTTATCATCATCAAAATTAATTTCATCGGATAATAAAAACTCTTGAATGTTTGTTAAAAACTCTTTTTTTGTATCTTTTTCTAACTTTTCATAGTCAATTTCATTTTTGAAATTATCAATTACATTAGAAACAATGTTGGTTTTATTATTCAAAAGTCGGAATAACATAAAATAATCATTATGTAAGTTTGCTCTTTCCATAATGTTAGTCATTGGTAAATCAATTCTTGAAAATCGCACTACTGGTGAAGGAAGCATAATAAGCGACTTTAAAGACAATGTATCATTTGGTGTCATTTCGTTTCTTATATAAATTTTTTTACCTGTTTTCAATGACTTTTCACTCATTTTAGATAATCCCAAATTATATCGCTGAATGACATAGCGTTGCTTTTGTATTAACTCTTCTGTTATTTTTGTTTTGTTTCCTAATTTCCTATTGGGCGGTATAACATTTATTTTAGAAACATTGCTATAAAAATTTCCCAAATTATCAATAATGCTTTCAATATTAGTAATTACATTTTTATTAGTTAATAGATTATTGGTATCTAAAGGTTCTCTAAATGGTGTTAAAAATTCATTGATTTCATTATAGATTGAAGAATAGGTTATATTTCTATTATTATTTTTGCCAGAATATTCTAATTGTCGTTGTTCTATTTTACGCAAACTAATTCCTAATTTATCATCAATTACATCAACTGATTCAGTATTATTTTCCATATCACTTATTATTTTACGATTGCTTACAACTGGTAAAACCCATTTTAAGTCTACTTCTAAATTATATAATTTATCTACCAAAGGTTTGTATAGCGCATCTATTTTTTTAATATCATATACATTTTGGTTATCATCAAATTTTGAAAAGTTCTCTCTTAACTGTTTAAATCTTTCTATTAATAAATGTACATTATCTAATACTACTTTTGTTCGTTGTACATTGGGAATAGTAGATAATAATTCATCTAAAAGGTCATTTACTTGTGTCTCAATACCATATCGTTGTTGACCTTCTGGTATTTCCACAATATTTACTATATCTTCTAATTCTTCACCAAATACAATTGTGTTTGCGTCAATATACATATCATGTAATTTTTCACGTATATTTTCATCTTCTTCAGCATCTTCTGGAATAGTTATAATAGATTCACCAGAATCAGTGTATTCAATAGAAGCTAATTTATCTTCTGGTATTTCTAAAACTTCCCCTTCTTCAATAGATTGTTTCAATAATGAAAGAGAACCTACATTTTTTAAAGCAGCGGGTTTAGGCCGAATAGTAATTTCTTCAATAGGTATATCTTCCGGTATACCTTTATAGGCAAAATCAATATAAATAATTTCTAAATCTGGATAAGTTGTAATTTCAATCTTGTCTTCATCTAAATTAGTAATTTCACCTGTTATAGTGATTGGAATATCAAAATTAAAATGAATATCTACCCACGTTTTTGGTAATAAACTATTTTGTCTGGCGAACCCTTTTTCATCACTTCTATGTAATAATCGTATTTCACTAATAGATTCATCTGTTAAACTACCATTTGAATCAATATTTAATTGATAAAATTTATAATTACTAACATTCATTAATATTATTTTTTTATCACTTATTTGCGTTAATAAATAAGTCATTTCATTAATTTCTTCATTACTTGGTGCTATAATTTCTATGATATCACCTAACTCTAATGATAATGATTTATTTTTCTTTGTATTACTATCTTCTATTTCTAAAATTTCCAAATTTTCGTCCATTTAATATATAATGTTAAAATTTTATTTAGATTAGCACTAAATAATATAAAAATATTAATAATAAAGCTATTAAAGATAATTCGTAATTATATTTAATAATTATCATAAGCATAATGTCTATTTGTCAAGAAATGATGAATGTATACAATATTGATACTGTAAATTATAATCAAGATAAAATAAAAACAAAAACTTACAATAAATCTAATGTTACTTATACTATTTTAAATTATGATAATAATTTCATTTGTGATAATGATATTTCAAATGGATACTATCGCTCATTAATTGTATCATCACCTGAAAATAAATTATTAGCTTTTTCACCACAAAAATCATTAAAACCCGATACATTTATTGAAAAATATTCAGCCATTGATGAAAGGATTTTTATGAATGAAATTATAGAAGGAACTATGGTAAATTTATTTTTTGACGAACGTGTAAGACAATGGGAAATATCAACGCGGGGGGCTGTAGGCGGTTCTTACTTTTACTACAGAAATCAATATGATATGGATAGTGATAAAAAGAAACAAAATTCATTTTATCAGATGTTTTTAGAAGCATTAGGTGCTGGTGATAATCAATCATTAAATGAATTATCTTTATTACAAGATATGCCAAAGAACTATTCTTATAGTTTTGTATTACAACATCCAGATAATCATATTGTATTACCTATTTCTAAATGTTCTATCTATTTAGTTTCTGTTTTTGAATTACAAGAAGAAAATGTCGTAAAATATGTATCACCATTGGAATATCAATATTGGGATTTATTCAAGAATGTTAATAATGTGATATTATTTCCAAAACAATATAAATACGAGAACTATGAACAATTAAAAGAAGAAAACTGCTCTATTCAAACCGAATTTACTAACTTGGGCGTTATGATTACTAATGTAGAAACCGGCGAAAGAACAGCATTTAAAAATCCAACATATGAAGAAGTTAAATTATTAAGGGGTAATAATCCTAATTTACAATATCAATATTTGTGTTTGCGCAAAACAGGAAAAATTCAGGATTTTTTGTTTTATTTTCCACAATATAAAAAAATATTTTATAGATTTTACCAAGAATACGAAAATTTTGTAACTAATGTCCATTTCTCTTATTTGACTTATTATGTTCAAAAACAAGGCGTTCAAATATCAAAAAAATATTCACCTCATATTTATAAAATTCATCATGAAATATATTTACCATCATTACAAACTGAAGAACCAATTATTATTAAACGCAGAGTCGTGAAAGAATATTTTGATAATTTAGAACCACGCGAATTGATTTATCATTTAAATTATGATAGAAGACAATATTCAAAAGGTAAACGCGAAATAAATAATGTTAAGGAAGAAATTGTAATAGATGAATAAAAAATATTCATAAAAACAAAAAAATTTTTATATTGTAAAACAACTTACAATATAAAAATTTACAACATGAAGTTACATATCATTATACATCATAGATAATTTACTTAAATTTTGAATATATTTTGAAGTATGTTCTTTATTCGCATCACCCATTTCTTTAATAGGCATTCTCAATGTATCAATAATATTTAATATTTTATTAGAATTAGATAAATTAGATAAATCATCACTGTAATCTTTATCAAAAAAGAAAGAAATATCACCATTATCAATAACATTTTTATATGGAATATATACAAATTTAAGCCATGCTTTTATTATGGCTGTAGGATTGGCTTTTTTTATTGTATCAAACGATGTTTTTGCTATTACTAAATCATTATTATCTGGAAATATACATATTATATCATCAATAAAATCAAATAAATGTGTATTAAATGCCCGCAATATAGATGATTTATCACTCATTTGTTTAGTTAAATAAATAATGAAATTTTTATATTATTTTTTACTAAATACTAAAAGAAGGCTTTTGTTGTCCAATTACATTCATTTCTTCATTTCGCATTTTTTGTAAATTATCAATAGTAACATTATTAGACAATTTATCAGGTCTATATGTATCAGGTGGTGTATTAATAATTAAAGTATCAAGATTCGCAGAAACATAATTATTCATTTGTCTCATTCCACCTTTTCCTTTACTACTTAATTCTTCGGGCGACATATTATAAAATGTAAATTGTTCTGAAACAATATTGGAACTATAATTATCGGTTAATCTATATCCAATAGGTTCTCCATTCATATTTGTCGCTTGATTGTTTAAAGATGTTATATAAGGTTGAAAATGTTGTACAATATCATCCCCACCATAAATAACTTGGTAATTTTTCTTTACTAATAATAATGCTGGTACACTATGAATATTTGGTGGCATAATTACTTTGGAACCATTTTCTAAATTAATATATAATTGGTTCGTCTTAGAGTCACGACTGCGTTTATCTATACAAATAAAACTTATTTTATCAGTAATATTTGTCTTTGATAAAACTTGTAATACTTTTTGTGAATGTTTACAGTAATTACTATAATATAAAATATCCATAATCTTATATTATAATTAAAAAAGCATTTTTATTAATAAACGAAATTACATTTTTTCACACATAGAGTATAATAATCTATTTTGGAAATAAAATATACCATAACCCAAACAAATAGAAAGCATTTTCAAATAAAAATTCAAACCTTTGTTTTTAGTAATTCCGATAAAAATGGATGTAACTAATACAATAACTAAAAATATAAATCCTAAAATAGATAAATAATAGAAATAGATACAATAATCTTTACTTAGAGAACCAAATAAACTATCAATAAAATTATTCATTTATAGTTTATTGTAAGATAATAATATTATTTAATTATTTTAATGAATTAACACACATACTGTAAATAACACGTGTTTGCATGTACATTAGTGCGTTAACAAAAACGCCTAAAGCAATTGCGAAAATAGTGGTGAAACTAAATTTTTTGATTTTGAATAAAGCAATAAGAGCTGCTGAGATGGAACCTAGTAAACCAACAAAGGCGATAATTACAAGGACAAAACTGATGAAGCACCAATCTTTACCGACTGTACCGAAGAATAAATCAATAATATTCATTTATAAAATAGTAAAAGAAATTTTTACTGACTTCCTAAATATTCTTTATAAGAAATAATAGTAAATAATACTAAATATTACAAATTTGAAGTTATTGTTTTTGTATTCTATAGTTTATTTATTTTGTGTAAATTTATTTAGACTACATATTTTTATTGTGAAAAATAGTATAAATAGTTATTTGTAAATAAATTATATTTTACTATTTATATATAATGGATAATTCAACTATATGGAAATTAATAGATAAATATTTTACAGATAATCCACAATGTTTAGTAAGACACCATATAGAATCATATAATGATTTTTTTAAAAATGGTATATTTAAAATATTCAAAGAAAAACCGCCAATTCGTATTAATACGAGGTTTGATAAAGAAATCAATGACTATCGTAGTCAATGTATAATGTATTTTGGTGGAAAAGACGGTAGTAAAATATATTTTGGAAAACCAGTTATTTATGATGATAATAATAATCATTATATGTTTCCAAATGAAGCAAGATTAAGAAATATGACTTATGGAATGACTATACATTATGATGTAGAAGTTGAATTTATCGATATTTTAGGTAAGGATGAAACCCCCAAATTAGTAGGAATGGATGAATTAGAAGAATATAGTTCTAGTGATGATGAAGATAACAAAAAGAAAAAAGACAATACGAATGAAGGTGGTAAATTGACCGAAGAAAAAATCGTTGAAATGAAAAAATCAAGACGAGAACAAGCTGAAAAAGAATTAAAATATGGCGGTTCAGTCAAAATTCCTGTTGGAAAAAAACGTAAATCATTGGTTTTAACACCTGCTGAAAGTGAATTAATGAAAAAATCAATTGAAGAATCTATGATAGGTGGTAATATACAAAAGAGAACAATAACATTGGAAAAAATATATTTGGGTAAATTTCCAATAATGGTTCAATCTGATTATTGTGTATTAAAAGAATTACCACGTGAAGTCCGACATACAATGGGTGAATGTGTAAATGATTTAGGAGGATATTTTATCATTGATGGTAAAGAAAAAACCGTAGTTTCACAAGAAAAATTCGCTGACAACATGTTGTATATTCGTGATGTAAACGATGAACATTATTTATATTCGGCTGAAATTCGTTCTGTTAGTGAAAATGTTTCTAAACCAATTCGTACATTATCTGTAAAAATCGTTACGCCTAGTAAATCATATAGTAATAAAAATATTGTCGTTAATATTCCGAATGTTCGTAAACCAGTCCCTCTATTTATAGTATTCCGTGCGCTTGGTATTATTTCAGATAAAGACATTATAACGACTTGTTTGCTCGATATCAATAAATACGATAATATGTTAGATTTATTTATTCCTTCAGTTCATGACGCAGGTATGATAATGACACAACGAAACGCATTACAATATATAGCTATTTTAACAAAAGGTAAAACAATCGCACATACATTAGAAATATTATCCGATTATTTTTTACCCCATGTTGGTGAAGTCAACTTTATTAACAAAGCCTATTATTTAGGTTATATAGTATTTCGCTTATTATCTGTTTATACTGGATTAGAACCATCAACTGACCGCGATAATTTCAAATACAAACGCATTGAATTGGTCGGCACTTTGATGAGTGATTTATTCCGTGAATATTATACACTACAACAACGACAAGTACAATTATCATTGGAAGAAATTGTCCATTATAATGAATCTATTTATTCTGATAATTTATACGGATTAATTGATAAGAATTATAAAGAAGTATTTCGTGAGAGAATACTAGAAACAGGCTTCAAAAAAGCATTTAAAGGTAACTGGGGTTCTCAATCTCACACAAAAAGAATTGGTATAGTTCAAGATTTAAATAGATTGTCTTTCAATTCAGCATTAAGTCATTTACGTAAAACCAATTTACCATTAGACGCTAGTGTTAAATTAGTAGGGCCTCGTGTATTACATAGCACACAATGGGGTATGTTTGACCCAATTGATACACCTGATGGTGGAAACATTGGTATTCATAAACATATTTCTATTTCAGCATATATAACTCAAGGTATTTCCAGAGAGCCTTTTATAAATTGGTTACGCGAAAAAATAGATATGAAAAAGATTGAAGATTGTTCACCATTAATGTTAGCAAATATGACAAAAATATTATTGAATGGATTATGGGCTGGTTCTATTTCATCCAACCCATTTGATGCTGTTAAAAAAATTAAATTATTTCGCAGAAACGCTTTAATCCCTATTTACATTAGTGTTACTTTTGATATAAAACAGAGAACCATATTTATATACACAGATGGTGGGCGTATTTGTAGACCGATTTTTTATCGCGATGATGAAACCAGTAAAATGTCCTTTGAAAATAAAGATATTATTAATAAAATTAAAAATGATAACTTTACTTGGAATGATGTAATCTCAGGATTTAATAAAAAGATTGATGGATTTAAACCAAATGATTATAAAATGTATGAATTGAATGAATTATATGAAGGCATTGATGTTGAAATTGACCCTTCCAAATTAGAGCGATTTAAAAAAAATAAAGCGATTATTGATTATATCGATAATAATGAAAGTGAAGATGCTTTGATTGCGTTTAGTAATGAAGTTGTTGATAATGAAAATCAGGGATATACACATATGGAAATCCACGAATCGTTTATTTTTGGTATGATGTGTAATCTAATAAACTTTCCTGAAAATAACCCAGCAACACGTAATTCGTTTTCTTGTGGTCAAAGTAAACAGGCTTGTTCTATGTATCATACAAATCACCAAGTCAGAATGGATAAAACCTCTGTTGTATTATGTTCAGGACAAATTCCTTTAGTAAAATCCAGATATTTGGAATATATTAATAATGAAGAGAACCCATATGGTGAAAATACGATAGTTGCTATTATGTGCTACACTGGTTATAATGTTGAAGATGCTATTTTAATTAATGAAGGTGCTTTAAAACGAGGATTGTTTAGAACTACCTATTATAGTACATATGAGAGTCATGAAGAGAAAACGAAATCAGGTGATGTTACAATAGAAAAATTATTTACAAATATTGAGAACGATGAAACTGTAAATGGAAAAAAATCAGGATATGATTACAGTAAATTAGACCAATTTGGAATTATTCGTGAAAATACACTAATTGATGATAAAACTATTTTAATTGGGTTAGCAGCAAATAATGCTACTAATAAATCAGTTAAAATAGATATGTCTAAAACCACTAAAAAGGGGCAATTGGGTATTGTAGATAAAATATTTATTACAGAAAGTGAAGAAGGTAAACGTATCGCAAAAGTTCGGGTTCGTGAAGAACGTATACCGAATATTGGTGATAAAATGGCTTCCAGGAGCGGGCAAAAAGGTACTATCGGTCTGGTTATTCTTGAAGACGATATGCCTTTTACAAAGGATGGTTTAAGGCCAGATATGATAATTAATCCACATGCTATTCCATCGCGTATGACAATCAGTCATTTAGTAGAATGTATTATTGGTAAAGCAGCAGCACAATATGGTTGTTTCAGTGATTGTACTGCTTTTAATAATAAAGGTTCAAAAGCAGGTGTTTTTGGTGAAATGTTACCAAAAGTCGGGTTCCATTCTAGTGGTAATGAAATATTATACAATGGAATGACTGGAGAACAAATTGAAAGTGAAATATTTATTGGACCAAATTACTATATGCGATTGAAACATATGGTAAAAGATAAAATTAATTATCGTGCGTTAGGTCCGCGAACAGCATTAACAAAACAACCTGTAGCAGGTAGAGCAAATGATGGCGGTTTACGTATTGGTGAAATGGAGCGTGATTCAGTTATATCACATGGTGCTGCTGAATTTTTACGCGAATCTATGATGGAGCGAGGTGATAAATATTATATGGCTGTTTGTAATAAAACAGGGTTATTGGCTATTTATAATCCTTCTAAGAATATATTTATAAGTCCTATGGCGGATGGTCCAATAAAATTTGTTGGTTCATTGACTGAAAATGATTTACGTATAGATAATGTTACAAAATATGGTCGCAGTTTTAGTGTCGTATGTATTCCATATACTTTAAAATTATTAATTCAAGAATTACAAACGATTAATATTCAAATGCGTATTATTACAGAAGATAATATTGAACAATTAGAGAACTTGTCCTATTCAAATAATATTGATAAATTAATGTTTACTAAAAATATTCAACCACAAGAAATAGTGAATGAAATAAAATCAACATTGAGAAAAGGAGCCAAAGATGTAAATGAATATTTATTAACACCAAAACATATTGAAGTAAAAGAACCTAGTCCCGATTTTCCAGATACTTCACCAGCATATGAACCATCACAAGAAGAAGAAATAATTAGAAACGAAGATGAAAGCCCACCTTATAATCCATTTTCTGATGATAACAGTCCACCTTATAATCCATTTTCAGATGATAACATTGGTCCAACAACACCAAGTATGTCACCTCCTGAAGATATTGATGAAATTAATGAAAGAATAAGACAATCTAATTTACAATTAAGAAAAGACGCTGATATTATTACAGAACAATATAGTGTTGGCGAAGAAGTATTATTTCGCGGTGATTTCCTACCAAATAGAATATGGAAAATTAAAAGTGTGGGTGATAGATTTATTACTATTACTACAGATAATATACAAGGTCTAGACGATAAAGATACTATAAAAGTAGTGACAAAAATAGATATTTATAGACCTAACGATTTCACATATAGTGAGCCAAATGCCGAAAGTATTAGAAATTATAATGAGTTTACACAAAAACCAAACACAATGCCAACAAGCGGGGGAAGTATTCAAGATGGTGTTCCAGCAATTAATTTCGCACCCGTATTCAAAATTATGAATGGAGGTAATGATTTTTCTAGTGGCGAACAAGCAAATGAAAGTATTTCATCTGTTGGAGAAACTAAAATGAATACGCTAACTGATTTAGCAATAGCAAGTAGTCCACAAATAAATATAAAGCCAAACAATGAAAAATCTGGTGGCTCTACTATTGAAAAACAAGAACCATTAGATTTTAGTAAATTAATTATCAAAAAAGTATAATTATTTTTATAAAATTGAACTTAAAATAAATTACATAAATAAAAGAATATACTATTATTTATATAATGTCTACAACAAGCAATCGTATATTATCTATTTATAAATCAAGAAAAACTATTTTGGAGCAATTATATAATCAAGATTATAATGTAAATGAATACAATGAATTTAGTATTAATGAAATAGACGCTATGCTTACTAACGAACAATTGGACATGTTAATAACACAAAATACTAATAATAAAAAAGTATATATTAAATATTATTTTACATCAAAACAAATTAAACCTCAGAATTTGGACGATATTATTGAAGATTTATTTACTATTGAAAATGTATTAAACAAAGATGATACTTTAATTGTTATTATAGATGATGAACCAAATGATACAATTATATCAAAATTAAAATATTTATATGACCATGATGGAATTTTTGTAGTAATCCATAATATTAAACGATTACAATTTAATATTTTAGAACATTCTTTAGTACCAAATTGTGAAATTTTAGACGAAGCAGAAATAAAAGTATTAAAAGAAAAATTCAATATTAATAATTTGAAACAATTACCGGAAATTTCTCGATTTGACCCTCAAGCTTTAGCTATGTGTTTACGACCAGGACAAGTATGTAAGTTTCGCCGCTATAGTGCTACAGCATTAAAATATAATTATTATCGTATTTGTATATAATTTGTATATAATTTATATATTATAATATATATAATACAATAAAAATGTCGAATGTTGTTATTAGTTATAGTCCAAATGATTTTTTTTATGTAAAATTTGATGAACAAAATAATAGTTCTACTATAGATAATAATGTATGTGTTCCATTGAAACCTTATGGCATATGGGATACAAGCTGTAACAAAAATAATTATAATTTGAATGAAAATAATAAAATCAATTGTAATTTAAAAGAATTATGTAAAAATAAAGAAAAAGCAGAAGAAATACAACTTATACAAAATAATCACAATGGTTCTGGACAAAATTATTTAGACACGAAAGATAGTTATAACACTGCTTTTTTAAGATTGTTTAATTTAGGAGTAGGTATATTTATTATTATCGGTTTAATTTACAAAAATAGAAATATATAATATATATTATATAACAAAAATAGAATGAATATTAATAAATTAATTCCAACTATTGAAGGATTAACAACATTAGATTATGGAAATTCTATTGTAAATCAAGATATTATAAGAGGCAACATTGATAATTTTAATCAGTGTGTATCGTCAGGGTCTAATAGCAATGATTGTTTGAATTATTATATAAACGCATTGAATAATAGTAATTTAAAAGGAAATATTATTTATGATGCTTCAAATAACTATATAAAAACCAATTATAACAATATAGCTAAGGAACGAAATGAATTAGAAGGAAAAATGAAAGAATTATATAAATCAAACGATTCATTATTTAACAGCGATTTTAGAAGTAAATATGATGCTACTATGCTAACAGGTATTATTTGGTCAGTATTGGCTGGTTGTGTTTTATATTATACATTTACAAAATTATAATTGATATCATAAATAAAATATCATAATATTTTAGTATTATAAAATATTATAATGACTTCTTTAATTCCAGAAGATATTAGTTTTAACAAAAATGCTGTTTCGTATAATAATGATAATAAAGATTTATTTTATAAAAATGGTGAATATAAAGTATCTTCATCGTCTATTTTAAATAAAAAAACCGACACATTTTACGCTTTTGATAATAACCAAAATACATTTTGGAGTTGTAATAATTCACTTAATAAAGATGCTGAATTGAAATATAAACAAGATTCATACAATGGTTTTGTTCCATCTTCTTATATAGGGGGTGGTAGTGATGAAACCTATTGGAAAACTATTTCAAATAATAAACAATATCTTGGCGAATGGATACAGATAAAATTACCATATTCAGCATATTTAGCAGAATATAGCATTATTTCAAAACAATTTCCACGACAATTCTATTTATTAGGTTCAAATGATGGTTCTACATGGGAATTAATAGACAGCCAATCTTTAAATAATGATTATTCTAACAGCAGTTCACCTAGTAAATTTAAAGTAAATACTATATTAAAATTTAATCATTATAGATTAGTAATTTCACAATTGTTTAATGGAACAAGTGCTTCCATTAGTGAATTCAAACTATTTGGAAATCGCAACGTTTTGGTTAATTTAAAATCATTAGAAAATTATGATAATTATACTATTTATACAGAGTCATATAATACAAAAATTAATTCTCAATATAATTCAAATACAACAAATTATAATTCCATGGAATATAAACCTTTTTCAAAATTTGATGCAATAACTGTAAATAAAATACAAGAAAATTTTACAACACTTAGAGAACCTTATACCATTCAACAGTTGGGTAATAAATTAAATGAATATAATTCAGTGAATGGTAATGCTATAACTAATCGTGGAAATTTAGTTACAGGAATTAACAACTATTTGACCACCAGTAATAATTTATTAAATTCTTCTTTATACGATTATAGTGGAAATATACTATTTTTAAATAATGGTAAACCTACATTAAAAGATGCTTTAGAAAGTGATACAAAAGAATTGGCTTCACAAGAAAACAATGTTTTTATATTAGGTACAATGTCATTAGCAATATTAATTATAGGAACAATTATGGTTTTAAGAAATTAATTTATATGAATATATATATATAATATATATTCATAATGGGTTTATCTAATTCAGACACAGGAAATTTATACAATGGATTAAATGCTACTATATTAAATACAAATGATGTATTAATCAAACAAAAAGATATGATACAAATTATAGACAATGAAAATAACCGCTTACGAGAAAAAAAACAAAATGTAGATAATGCTTTAGAAGGACAACAGAGATTAATAACATTAAATAATAGCTATAGATTACGATATGCTGATTATATCAAAATATTAATTATAATCACTATATCAATTTTAATATATGTATGTATTTCATTAGCACGTAAATATATTCCGTTTTTCCCTGAAGTTGTTTATAATATTGTTGTCATTTTATTAATACCACTTACTATAATTATATTGTATTACAAATATGTTCAATTGATTAGTCATAATAAACTTTATTACGATGAATTAGAGTTTACCCCACCTAAAATGTTATCTGCTGAAGATAGATTAAAAGAAAAGGTTGCTTATAAAACGAATATTTTAAAAAGTGGTGATATATTAGGCGGTTTAGAAGGTTGTATAGGTGCTCAATGTTGTAGTGGTAATACTATTTGGGATTCTGGAAATTCAGTTTGTGTTGTTAAACCAAACAATGGATTTACTACCATTGATTATGCTTTATTGAATGGTGAAATAAATTTTAAATTGAACAATAATAATTATGGCATTAAACCAAATTCACCTAGCGAATTTGATAGTTACACCAGAATATAAAATCTATATATATATAAATTAGTATAGATTTTATATGGGAAAAAAACCAAGAAAACTCGCGCCGCCGCCAAAACTCGCACCACCACGAAAAATCGCACCACCACCTAAAAACATTTTTTCAAATATAAAAAAAACAGTTTCCACTATAGGTAGAAAAACAGGAATAACAAATGTAGTAAATTCAATAGGTAGGAAAACAGGAATAACAAATGTAGTAAATTCATCAAAAAACGCATATCTTTTAAAAAAATGTACGAATGATTTCAATAATTTTAGAAACGATTATAATAATATAAAAAACAATTATACTAATATAATGAAACAACAAGAACAATTAAAAAAAAAAAAAAAAAAAAAAAAAATGAATAAATACACACACACATATATACAAAAACTTGCTGAAGAAATGAGTGATTCATCTTCGTCAAATAAGCGCGAAAAAGAAAAACTTACCTTTATGCAAAAGGCTAAGAGAACAATAAGAGATATGGTTACTGGCGCGGCAGTTGGCGCTGGAGCGGGAGGCGTTGCAGGAGGAATGGGCGCTGAAACAATTAGAGATTTAGTGATCGGTGCACGGCAATTCCCAGGAAGTTCATTTTATAATGAAATGTCGATGCCCGTAGGACAAGTACGCGCAGCTAGTGTACCATTAGGAATTCTTGGTGGAGCTGGGCTGGGAGCTCTTGGTGGTTTAGTTTTGCCTCCCATGTACAGAAAATAAAATTTAGATTAATTTAATGCTATTAAGTTTTTACATCAAAAGTCGAGTATTTAATTTTGCTCTATAGCAGAAACAAGGCGTTTAATGAGTAGTATCAAAAAATTCTCTAGGGACTTTAGTAAAGACCCTGATTACTCGCCATCTTGGAGAGCTAATCAAGCATTTGAATACAGAAGGGTTCACAGGGAGCTAATAACAAGAGGCGAAGATAATTTTGTTGTAATACCAAAAGACGAAAACGATAAATATGTAGTAGATTATTTTTCGCTATTAGTTAATGGAGTGTGTAGATACCCAGAAGTTAAATATGCTCACTCTTGTTTTTCTACAAATCACAGCAGAGGATTTGGTACAAAAATACAAGCAATGTTTCTTGGAAAAAAAAGCATAGAAGAAATTGCAGAAAGTTTTAAGACTGAAGAGACAAATATAGAGTGTTACCTAAAAATATTTTTCGACGTAATAGATTACTTAGATTGTGAAACGTTAATATATTCAATTATTGCTCCATACGATAGATGGAAGGAGACCCCACAAGACGTTATAGCCAGTTCAATATGGATGGGCTTATCTTACTCTTTCGGTTGGGATTCTTCTAAATATATACTTGAAAGAAGGTTAAACGTTACTAATGAAATTTCGTCAAAGTTAACAGCCGCGATGAAAAACTCATTAGAGCTTCAAGCCAGTGAATATGTTCTTGGAGTTAGGTTAGTTAATCACGCTAGGCCAAGTGACTTTGATAGGCACATAGCCTATACAAACGCTTTAAGCTTATCTGAGCAAATGAGAAGTGGAGAAGATTCAGTAAATGGAGATTTATTTAGAAAAGCCTTGTGGGATGGAATGAAAGAAGTATCATCTTCTTTAAGTTACGACGACCCAGCAAGAGAATTAATTGGCCAAAAAGAAAACGAAATCAGAAACAAAGGTAAAAAAGAAATTAAACAATTAGAATATTTTACTCCACAACCTTTATAATTTACAGTAATATATAAAACTATGATCTACGAGCGAATTGAAAAATCACTTACTGAAGCAATCAAATTGCATAACGATGGAGAGTCTGCAAATACAAGTATCGTTAAAGTTGCAATGCAAAATGAGCTTAACCCAGAGACCATAAGCAGAGTTGTTGAAGCTTTCAATATAGCAAAAACTAAAGCTTACGTTAAATTAGCTTCAGACAAATCAGGTGATTTTGAATTAGCCGATAAACAAACAGTGATCAAATCAGTTTTTAGTAATTCCGATATTTCAAATAAAACATCCAGTGATGTAAACTATTTTGATTTTGATTCATTCTCTGAGCAGACTGTATTACAAAAAAACGCTAATGAAGTGATTAATGTGTGTAGCACTTCTGAGATTTCACTAGAGTCAAAAATTAAATCAGCATTTAATTCTATTGAGGATGACGATAGACAACTATCCCATACTCGTGACTCAGTAATAGAACAAAAAGAAAAATTCATAAGCTCGTTCAATCAAGCCTGTAACTTACTGGAGTATACAGACGAAAAAGAAAAAATAGCTGAATACGCTTCTAGCATATTTTTTGAGTACGGAGACAATCAAGCAGCTGGAAAAATTTTATCTCTAGTAGCTAAGGTTGCCAATATTGATTTTGACGATCTATCTGAGAAAGTGGGTTCGATTTCTGATTATGATGATTCTCGTTTTCTAGAGCTATTTGATTCAATGGTTGAGTCAGAGAATGATTACAGCAAGAAAGCAAAAGAATTTAATTTGGCCCTGCAAAAATCAGCGCAAAAGCAAACAGAGCTTAGGCAAATGCTGCACAAAGTTAGCGGGCTTGAAACACAAAAAGACGCATCAAATTTAATGTGGAGGCCTGGCAAGGGCAACATTATCTCAAATGGTAAATTTTGTGAATTCTCAGAAAACTTAATTTCTGAAATCGATTCAAGTCTTTTTGGTAATTCAATTAAAGTTGCAGAATCAGGATCTAGTAGTGGTTCAGCATCTGGACTGATTAATAAAATTATTGGCTCAGTTCCATCATCACAGTACAAATCATACATGGATAAAGCCGATGAAGGTTTTATAGCAAAACAAAAAGGACAAGAAAACCCACTGAGTAATCAAAAATTTAAAGCCGAAATGGATGACATCAAAAGGCATTCATTATTAACGGAATTAATGAAAGATGATATAATTTCTCAGCAATCTCCAAAAGATGTTGAAAATGCATATAATACCTTAGCTCAATTAGCGCCAAGAGTTAGCTTAATACCTGATATTACAAGATCTATATTGAGACAGGGGACAGGGCAAGTAATGGATCCACATTTTGCTCAAGTGCTTGTATCACTTGAAAGCAATCTAGCGGGAAACAAAGCCACAGCTAAAAACCCTAATTAATATATATTCAATTTTATGGAAATTCATAACGTATTAAAGAAAGTTAGCCAAAAACTTGCGGCATCAGACGAGCATGACTTAGCTAAGCAAAAATTTGATTTTGAAATGGGTGAATTGGCTTTAACATGTGTAAGAAACAAGAGCAAAATTAGTTTATCAAACAGTAGTCAATCTAGTAAGTACGCTAGTTTTGATTTGTCCTTAATTAAAGATAAAATATTAAGTTCAGTTAACTCTATAGGCAGTACTGTGGAAAATACTCCAGGAGCTAAAACACTTGGATATGGCTTGGGGGGAACTGCAGCTGGATCACTACTTGGATCATATCTTACCGCAGATAAATCTGAAACTGAGACAGAAGAGGAATACAAAAAAAGAAAAATGGATTCAGCACTAACTGGCGGAATAGCTGGTGCAGCCCTTGGCGTTTCAGCACCATCTATTATAAACAACATTAAATCACTTTCTGGCTTGGGAGGTAAACCAGAGGGGGCTGTTAAGAAAATTACAAAGTATGTAGCTGACTCAGTCGTTAATCCAACAACTGTTACAGTTGGGGGAGGAGTAGCCGCAGGAGGAGCACTAAATAAATTTTTAAGTTTTCTAAATAAAGATGAAATAGCTGCGCTGACAAAAAAAATAACTGGCGACCCTAAAAATGATAAATTTTTTATTGATCAAATAAGCAAACTAAAGGGTATGACTCCACTTATCGAAAAATTAAAACCAGTAGCAATACCATTTCGTCGTACTCTAACTCAACAATTACCAGAAAAAATATTGCCAATGATAAATAAAGTGTTGCCGCAGTTAACTAGAGGAAAACTGTTACTAGCGGGCGGAGCACTTGCAGCCTTAGCTGGTAAAAAATACTTAGACACATCATTTTTTAATGAACCAGCGCTCAAATAATGAGAAAACTAATATTCAATAATTCATTTGATTATCCAGAGGCTGAACATCTGGTCAAAATAATTGACAACCCAGATGACAGATCCAAGATAGCCAACTCAGTAAGAAACGAGTGGGGCGATATACAGCCAATAAAAAATCATGCAATTATACATTTAATTGCACTTGGGTCTTTTGAAAAAACTGGAAGCAATTTAAATTTTGACGCATTTGAGGAAGAAGTTTGTAAAAAATCTCATCCAACCTTTACGAAGAAAGCAAAGTTGTACAGGCATCATAACAGCAAGGTTCCTGATGAACAAAAAGATGGAGATGTAATTAAATCTTCTTACAATGAGAAGATGGGAAGAGTTGAGTTGGCTATTGCGGCTAATATAGACAAGTGCGCTGATTGGCTTGGAAAAGTTGAAAAGGGTGGAGAAGTAAAATTCTCAATGGGCTGGCACTGTGATAACGATATTTGTTCTATTTGTGGTAATAAGGCTAAAACAGCTAGTGAATATTGTATGCACGTTAAAAAGGGTGCAGAACATCCTTTTGGAAGAAATAAAATACTTCCAGACGGCAGAAAATGTTTTGTGTTCAATAGAGAAGGTTACTGGAATGATATCTCTTATGTAGATCGTGGTGCAGATATGATAGCAATGGATTTAGCAAAAATTGCAGGCATAGATCTTTCAGAGCCAGTTGGTGGTGCAGAGCTGGCTGAATTAATGGAGAACAGAGTTCTTTCTACTCCAAAGCTAGCTATTGCAGAAAAACTATCTAAGATACAAAAGTACATTGATTCTATGGGAGTTAATGCACCAACTGGAGTAATAGACAAAACAGACCTTAGTGAGTCTGCAATTAGAGAGCTTCAAGAAAAAGAACCAAAACAAATGTTTGCTGCTTTGTCTAAAGCTGGAGCATTGATGTCTTTTAAAAATTTTTACAAATTGGCTTCTGGATCTAAATACGAAGAATTCAAAAAAATAGTAGAAGAAACAGAGCCAGTACTTAGAGAATGCATAAGACAAGAATTAAAGCAGGCATCAAACCTGGAATTGATTTCATCTATTCATGATTATGATTCTTCAAACTCTTTAAATTTAAGGTTGACACCTAAAACGTTATTAGAGTTAAATAAGTTCTCTTGTTCGCCAAGCGTCCAGGAAGACAAAATAAAAGTAGCAGCATTATGTGACTACTGCGACAACACATCAGAAACAAAAATAAATTCAAGGTCTCGTGCCTTAGTAAGACAATATTTAGCATATAAAGTGGCATTCTTAAACGACACATTATCTAATGATGAAGTTATATTAAATTCACTTATCTTAAATTAATGTAAAAAAAAAGAATAGACACACACAACAATATAAAATAAAATAAAAACAATATTATGAGTAAAAGAAAAGTAGCAAAATTCAATTCGGTTCTTGAAGATTTTCGTAAATTTATCGGGGAGTCTAAAGAAGCGCAAGAACAGCAAGGTAAATCAGAGTCTTCCGTTAGTGCAGGCACAAGCGACAAAGAAGTTGTTGAAGCACTTCCTGGAGGGGGAAAAGCAAAAGGAAACTCAACTGATCCACTGTTAGACCTTGGAGTTAGCGCAACTGAAAAAGCAGATGGCACATCTGAGCCATCAAAAGAAGAGCCATCCAGAAAAGAGTGCTCGCCTTCAAGCAAGGTGGCATCTGAGGACTCAAGCGCCTCTGACCTGGTTAACAAATTACTTGAAAATATTAAATCAGCTACTGAGCAACTTGAAAAATCAGCCGAAAGCTACATGGAAGAGTCTAAAGAAGACGCTAAAGAAGAAGCTAAAGAAGAAGCTGAAGAAGAAGCTGAAGAAGAAGCTGAAGAAGACTCAGAAGAGGAATCAGGAGATTCGGATAGCGATATCAAAGAAGAGAAAAAAGTTAAGAAAAAAGAGAAAGTTGCTTCTGAAGCCATGATTGATGAAGACGCACTGGCCGAGAAAATTGCTTCTCACTACCGTAATGTTTCAGTTGGTTATGAGCTTGGTAAATTTTTGTTTCAGTCTTTAGGAAGTAAGCTCGCTGCTGACGAAGCACAAGCAATGGCACCTGAAGAGGCTCCTCAAGAAGCTCCAGTTGCTGCAGAAGCAGAGGCATCCCCAGAAGACGAGATTCAAATGATTTTAACCGCTCTGCAAGAAATGGTTGCAAGCGGAGAAGTTACTGAAGAGCAAGCTCAGCAAGTGTTAATGCAGTTGCAATCAGCTATTGAAGGTGGACAGGCTCCAAGCGACGAAGCCGGAATGGAAGAAGCACCTAAGACAGCTGGACAAATTTTCAACGATGATCAACTTTCTGAAATTGAATCAAGCATCAATAGAAAAGTTGCTGAATGGGTCTCCGAAGGAAAAACAGATAAAGAGATCACTGAATTAGTTAAAGAAGCAGCAGTTTCTGACGCAGACTTCCTTATCAAGCAATCAGAAGAGTCATCTAAGGCAGATGACGTTAATAGAAAGATTGCTGCACTTATAGAGCTTGGATACTCTGATGAAGATATCAGCTCAATTGTTAAGCAAGCTGCACAAGAGCAAGAGATCTTAGAGAAAATCAATCAAAGCGTCTTAGAAAAGGTTGCAGAACTCGAGCAAAAAGGTTTTTCTGAGCAAGAGATAGAAGAGTACTTAAAGCAAGCAGCACAGGAAGATGCAAAACTGTTACAGCAACAGGAAATCAAAAAAAATATCTTAGATAAAGTTGCTCAAGACAGGCAAGAAAAGATTGCTAACGTTCCACCGGAAGTTCAGCAAATTCTTCAAGCTCTTGAGGCACTTCTGCAGTCTGGAGAAATCACTGAAGAAGAGGCCACAGCAGTTTTACAGGAATTGGGCTTAGCTGGTGGAGAGGGCTCACCTGAGGCATCACCAAAGGGTGCACCAGTCCCAGAGCAAGCTCCAGAGCAAGCTCCACAATAAGAAAGTAATTTATATGAACCCAATTAAAGAATTAATCGAAAATGCAGCCAAGTTAGCTGAGAGAGCTATTCCAGCTTTTGAGGCCGAAGACAGACTCAAAAAAATTGAGCCCCTGTATAACTCGGTAGTCAAAGAAGCTGAACAAATCCAAAAAAGCGCTGAATTAGAAAAACAATCATTCAGATCTGGATTAAATAGAATCTCTGACGTTTTAGTTACTAGAGGTATCTTAGAGGAGTCCAATAAACTTGCGTTTGTTGATTCTATCTCAAAGAACCCATCTGAGGTTTTTAACGTCCTAGATAAACTGGCATCAGAACTGAAGGCAGAGAGCTTTGGGCAACCAAGCAAGATGGCTTCACAAGATGAATTAGATCCATTCGAGAGATTGGTGATGGAAGGATAAAATAAAATTTAATATATATAATATTTGTTGATTAATAAAAATAATTAAGTTAATATATATAAAAGTCAATTTAAGCATTAGTTTAATTTGATCTCGTCAGGTTCACGAGACGATACTACAAAGTAGTATGAAGTAGGAACAAAACTAAAAAAAAGAAAAACAAAAAATATGTCATTACAAGTTAATGTTAATATTGTCAAAGGCTGGCCAAGTGCAACAGCGGTAGAGAAAAGTCTGCCAGCTGCTGCTGCCGTTGCCCAGGGCGATATTGTTTATATCAGCTCAGCTGGACAGTGGGAAAAAACCGCTGCATCAGCCGCAAAAGACGCCTTTATCGTTATGGCGGATTCAACAGACCCATCAACAGGTCGCGCTTCAACTAACTCAAACAGCTACTCACAGATTGCTTATGGATCTGTTCAAGCTTTGTCACTCAGCAATGCATTAGAGATCGAGACAACCAGATACACTGGTTCTTCATTCTCTCCTAACACTGAGCTTACGCTTGACGGTACTACTGGAGCTCTCAAAGCTGCAGCTTCCACTAACGTTGTTGTTGGCCGTTGCACAACTGGCTTTGTGCAGATTGGTGACAGAAAGTATATCACTTTCTCTCCTTGTGCCCCTTACATCAAGGCCTAATATAGAAAGAATTTATTAAAATGAATACTAATATTCCCGCCAAATTAATTAACGATAAGTTCATGGAAAAAATTGCCTCCAACGACTTGAACAAAGCCGCTGAAGTTGCAACTGATTTCACTCGTTTAACCCTCCGTGAAGAGGGCTTGCTCCGCAAGATCCTTCCTCCGCAGACCATCACAGCCGCAGAACTCGACAAACAACTCGACACAGACGAGCCAGTCAAGATCATCGACAAAGAAGTTTCTCAGCCACTCTCCATGAGCGTTGGCTTTGCCACTCTCCCTAAGAACCGCATCATGAAGGGCGACAGATACCGTGTTGACTTTGCTCGTATCCTGAGCCCTAGCTACTTCCAGGACGTTCGCCGCCTTGAGCAGTACGATTACGACATCCGCAACGTGTTCAAAGAAAACGCCATCAAAGATCATATGACCGCTGAAGACGTTCCGTTCTTCGCCGCCGTTGACGCTATTGTTGGTAGCACTGGCAATTCAGCTAGTTCTGTGACTGGTAAAGTTCAGTACTATGATTTCAGCACCAGCAATAACCCACTGGGTTCTGGCGTGAAGTTCACTAGAGATTCCATCATCGAAGCCACAAAAATCCTCTCAAAGGGATATACTCCTGGTCCTAACGCTCTTGGAAAAGACTCAACCCCAATTCGCCTCAACACTGATTTGATCGTGATGAACGCCAATACGGGTCGTGAATACCTCAAGCTGCAACACAGCAATATTGGTGATCTTTCAACTGAGCTGTTCAAGAACGGTCTTTCAGCCACGACGATCCTGGGCCACAAGCATCTCTTCACTATGAAGGATGATGTCATTCCAGACGGTGTTGCATACTACTTTGCAGCTCCTCAGTTCCTTGGCAAGTTCTATGAACTCGAGCAACCAACTATGTTTGTTGATCGTAGAGCGTTCATGGTTGAATTCTTTATCTACTCCTCTATCGGTGCCTCTATCGGCAACCCATACGGCGTGGCCAAAGCCAAATTCTTCTAAGAATTCCCCCGAAGTAAAAAACAGAGAGACGGCAGAAATGCCGTCTCTTTTGTTTTTTTTACTTGAAAGCATTTGAAATGGCATTGATAGTGCTACTTCACAATTAACAGAGATGGCAACAATACAAGAAAGAATATCATGGGAAGAGTATGCACTAAAAATAGCGGAGGTAGCCTCACTCAGAAGTGAAGATCCATTTGTCAGAGTTGGTGCATGTGCACTAAATCAATCAAACAAAGTAATAGGAGTTTCATATAATGGATTAGCAACTGGGGTAAATGTTCCACCAGCCTTTTGGGAAGATAGAGATAAAAGAAGGTCATACATGATACACGCAGAAACAAATCTTCTATCTTTGTTTGAAGCTGGAGATTGCAGACTAATCGCTTGCACACTTCTCCCGTGTTCATCTTGCGCTACTAACATAGCAGCACACAGGATAAAGACAGTTATCTACAGAGATACATACAGTAGAGACACAGAAGCATTAAAAATTTTTGATTTTTATGGCATAGAGTGCAGACAGGTATTATAATACATACAATCAACGTGACTAATTCATGAATCAATTAAACTTAAAAAACATAATGTCCATAGTTGACAAATTATCAAAACAGAACGTGAAGATAGCTCGAGAAGAATCCACTGAATCGCCTACGTATCCAAACATTATTGGTTCATGGGATGGCAGCACTGAAGAAATAAAGACGGCAGAGATAGAGGAGACAATACAGGAAGAGGAAAACACGCAAACTACAAAACAAGACCCTTTGCAACCCTTAGCGATTCACTTAAGGGCAATGCAATTTTTATATCATAATTTCCATCACCTTGTCTCTGGTGTATCTTTCTTTTCAGATCATAAATTTTTTGGAAATAGTTACTCCGAAATGGAATCAAATTATGACTCAGTAGTTGAGAACATTATTGGATTTGGTTCAACTATAGATTTAAATACGCTACAATATGACGCTGTAAAAATGATGGTAGACCTATCCTCTGATGAAGATTTTTTTGGCTCATCATTAATCGCTGAAAACCAACTTCAATCATTGATAGAAGATATATCAAAAGAACAATTATACCAAGGCACTATAAACCTTATTGGCGCTATTGCTGAAACAAGCAAATCAAGAATATATAAGATAAAACAAAGAATTGCTTAATAAAATGAACAAGTACGCAGAGAACTATTTGAATGTAATTAAAAATTTATTAAATTTAAATACCGCACAGGATCTGGGCGATAGTGGAAACCCAGCTAATCATGGATACGTTCATTCTTTTTTACCTTTTTTAAAACCACTTAAAAGACCTAATGTATCTGACTACGCTTATGCAAAGATGCAGGAAAGAGGTAGGCTTGCTGATGAAATGGCTCCATCAATATTGGCATCCAATCCAGAACTAAAAGAGCTAGGAAGACTTGGACAAAATAAATTATTTCAATCTGTATACGATAAATACCTGTCTCCAGGTGGAAGTAGAGTTGATGCATACAAGACTATATTAGGGGGAATGGGTAATGAACTTGGTGGAACGACTATTAAAGGCATGCGCAATGCAGCAGAGTCATCAGCTAATATATTAAAAAATTTAGAGGTAGCTGGATCTAATGGGTCTGGGGAATGGGACTATGATCGAATGTCTGGATATAATAGACCTCTCATAGGTGCTCCCTTCAATATCTGGAATAATGTAACAGCCTACAGTCGAGGCAAAAAAGAATTAAATGATACTCGTGAACGTTTTGAGCGCAAAATGCGCGATAAATCTGAAGCTGAGGCTTTTGTAGAAAAAGTGCGCATGCCACTCTACAAGCATCATCATGGCGTGGAAGATAAGATGCAGGAATTTGACAACTTGTTCAAGTCCGGAGCAGACACTAGTCCCCTACTACCACATCAGCAGAGAGCTATTGAAAAGTTAAAACAACCTGATCAGCCTGGATTGATACTGATGCATGGTTTGGGTAGTGGTAAAACAAGAAGCTCAATCGAAGCCTATCGCCAATTAGGTATACCTGCAGAAGTTGTCTTGCCTGCTGCTCTGAGAGAGAATTATGTCAAAGAGCTAAAAAAATGGTTAGGGAAAGCGCCTGGAGATGTGAATATACAGTCTCAGCAGGCAATTGCTCGCAATGGAGCAGAACCCGAAACATTTGACGGTAAGCTTATGATCTTGGACGAGGCTCATCGCATGCGTAATGAGGATACAAAGCTTTTCCGAGCCCTCAAGGAAGTTAATCCTGCAAAGCGTCTCCTCCTGACAGGAACACCCATATACAATCATCCTGCAGATATAGCCAAGCTGATAAATGTAGCTGCGGGCAAAACTGTATTGCCGGAAACACGTCCGGGGTTTGAGAAGGAATATGTATCTCAAAAAGTTATATTTCCGACTCCCATGCATCGACTCCTAGGAGTAAAGCCTGGACAGGAGTTGGGAGTTAAGAACAAGCAATATCTCCAGCACGTGTTCAACAAGATGATTGACTATCATGGTGGAAATGCTGAGGGCTTTCCTGAAATGACTCAGGAAAACATTCGCGTACCGATGGAGCGTGAGCAGGAAAGAATATACAAGGCTCTCATGAAAGACCTTCCCTGGCACCTGCGCATGAAGGTTCGTGCTGGTCTTCCACCAGATAGAAAGGAGCTGGATAAACTGCTCCCGTTCCTCTCCGGAGCCAGAATGATTAGTAATTCATCCCAAGGGTTCACAGGAGTGGACAAGGCTCGCTCACCCAAGATCGAGAGAGCTGCAGAATTTTTAAAGGAACGCATCAAGGAAGATCCAGAATACAAGGCTTTGATATATTCCAACTACTTGGACAGTGGCGTAAACCCCTACAAGCAAAAACTAGACGAGGCAGGCATATCTTACGGAGAATTTACCGGAAACGTTAATGACAAGGTTCGCAACGAACTTGTTAAAAAGTATAATGAAAACAAGTTAAAGGCATTAATTATTTCCAGCGCTGGTGGCGAGGGATTAGACTTGAAAGGTACGAGACTTGTTCAAGTTTTAGAGCCACATTTTAATAACGAGAAGATTAAGCAGGTTGTGGGTCGAGCCGCCAGATATTTGAGCCATAGCGGACTACCTAAGGAAAAACAAAATGTACTAGTGCAAAACTATTTGAGCACGCTAACTCCAACCCTCGCTGACCGCATGTTGAAGAAACATCAAACTAGTACTGACGAGTATCTCCAAAACTTGGCCAAACAGAAGGAAGCTTTGAACAACGCCTTTATCAACTTAATCAAGCGAGGCAGTGTGAAGGTGGCAAAAAGCGAAACAGCTAAGAATTTAGTTGAATTCAAAAAAGTTTTTGGATAAAGTAGAAACACAAATAAAATTATGAACAAATACGCAAATCAATACTTAGATAAACTAAAAGAAAAAATTATGGCATATAAGCCATTCAATACTGATGACGCGCTTTATACTGGTGCACCTGCTGGAGCAGCACTTGGAGCAGTAGCTGGCGGTGGCATTGGAGCACTGTCTGGATTGGTAAGTGACCCTGGATACGATGAACAGGGACAAAGAAAGAGCAGAATAAATGAATCTATGAAGGGGTTACTAGGCGGTGGAGCAATTGGCGCTGGTGCTGGTGCATTAGGTGCTACTGCTCTTCCAACTATTGGGTCCGCAGCAGTAGATCTTAATAGCCTAATACAAAAACTTAGACTTAGCAGTAAGTATGATCAATCCACTAGACTTGGGTACGGTGCAAAAGTAATTGGCGATAAACTTATTGATGCACAAGGTGGTATATCAAAATTTTTATTACCTAGATTCACAAATGAGGGCCTGATTGAGTTAGCAAAACAAAAAATGCGGTAATCTACTAAATAAATAATTATCGACACGCCTACACAGATTGTAACACCTCAGGATGTTCGGTTCTTCTTAATGGACCGAACAGCCTCTGAGAATTTTTTACTAGACTCAGTTGAGTATAGTGACGAGGATATTCATTCAGCAATGCAGTTGACCGTAGATAAATATAATTCAACTTTGCCAATGGTTGATGTATATACTGTAGAAGATTTCCCGTATAGATATGAAATGATGATTGGCACGTCTGCGACATTAATGAGATCTAAGGCAATAAACTATTCTAGAAATAGATTAGATTTTCAAACTAAAGACGGAGCCACAATTCAAGACAAAGCTAAGTCATCGGAATATTTGCAGATGGCAAGTCTAATGATGAAAGAATTCGAAGAAAGAGTTCATGCAATAAAGGTTACAAAAAACGCCGAACAAGCATTTGGCAGTGTATCTGGTCAATATAGATACATAAGAGCTTTCTAAAAATGTCATTTAAATTCACAAAATTAGATGTCTTCCCATCTACGCTTTTAGGTGAATACAGAGTTGAATGGAATGGCATTGGAAACGGTTTATTCTCGTTTGATGTGGAGTGGTCCGAAAACGAATCGACTGGATGGGAAAAGGTATTTACTGGAACAAACGTTAATACAGCAACAGTTACAATAAATAAAAGAAGTCTCTCTAATACCTACAGTGCGTGGTTCAGGGTAATAGCAAAAATAGGCACAGCCATACAATCTACAAGCTCTCCTACAAATAGAGCAGGCGGCAATCCATCTAGGGATGACTACCTGAGATATAGAGAAATGCTTAGAAGGTGGAACCTTGAACTTAAAAAATATATCGGGTCAGATGGATATTTATTTAGAATTAGGACCTTTGGTGAAGCAGCAGATAATGTTCATCCCATCTTAGGGCAACCAATAGGAGTGGAGGACAATCAAGGTCTTGGCAAAAAATTTAAGCAACCATATTGGCCAGCCGAAAAAATGGTTGTTGCATACACGGAAGAACCTCCAGGCAAAACAAACAGGATGCCGAACACTGATTTAGGATTAAGTGAACAAGCAATTACAAAATTTTATGCTATGCCATACCCTTTTATTAACGTTGGTGATATTTGGGCAAAAAAAGAAACTAATACATTTTACCAAGTGCAAGAAGTAATGTCTCACGATTTTAGAGGAATGAAAGTAAAACAAGAAGTAACTATATCAACACTTCCAGTTACTGACCCAGCACATAAACTAATATTACCATGAATCACATTACTTCTCCATTTAATGGCATTCCGCTTTATCCAGTTTCTGATAATCATGGGCACAGATTAAAAAGCCCAATTTATATATTGTCGGTATTTGTATCTGCATTAAAACAGTATTTTGGTACAAGCAATAGAATAGCCATTGACTTCTCAAGTTATAAATGGGAGAAAGATCAATCAGAATCTAATATCTGGATAAGTGAAGACTTTAGTTTCGATAGATCAGTTATAGGAAAAAGACCTTCTATACTTGTTTCAATAAATGGAACAAATTACCCTCAACAAGCTTTAGGTGATTTTTCTCATTTTGAACCTACATCCTCTACTTCTTACATGATTAATGTAATCGAGAGTTCATTGAATTTTAGGTGCGTATCAGAAAATATGCTATCTAGTCTAGAATTGGCTACAGAAGTTAAATATTTTTTATCTACATTTTGCCATCAAATTTCAGCATATTTTTGCTTGGAAAAATTTAGACCAACTCAAATGTCTAAAACACAAAAAATTGAAGAATATAAAGAATTTTTCGTGACAGATCTTTTGTGCGAGCTAAAATATAAAGAGATACTTGGAGTGGAAATAGAAAGCCTTAAAGTTAAAACAGTGTTTTCAGACCTAGTATTAGACAACAGAACGAAAGACATTTTATTCGAATCAAAAATTTAAAAACTTTTTTTAAAAAAGGTTTGCAAAAAAATAGAAATTAAATAATAATAAATAAAACTTATGGCAAATAGAACATACTTACTTCCTCAGGTTATTGTGCAACAAGATTTCGTTGCACTCCCTGCTAGCGCAACACAAGACTTGATTGCAGTTATAGTTGGGCCACTTAAAACAATCGTGGACACAAAAGACAGCAATGACGATCATTTAACTAACTACGGTTCTTTTAATGCTGCATCTGATGTCACTTATACATTAAAGGGCTTAAATGAAACAGACAAATTAATCGAAGACTCAGTCTACGTAGAATTAAATGATTTGCTCGCATCATATGCTTCAATGTCTTCTGCTGATGGAGTATCAGATATTTCAATAGGTTCTTCTCAGAATATAATTCAAATTCCTTCCACTAGGGATGGATTTGTTACTGATTCAAGCATATCCGCCTCTAGAAACGCATTACTGAAAAATAGAGACGTAAAAATAGGTGATGGTGTTATTGTCTACAAAGATGGCACAGAAGTTCTGTCTACTAGAGTGTTCGATTTTATCAGAGATCGCGTTGCCGCAGAACTTGAAACAATTTCTAGTGATATTTCAAACTTAGACACAGCAACTGCATTCACTTATGATGTCGCAAATAGCGACAATGGTTCATCACATAGAACAGTTGTGGTTGACTCTGAATCTAACTATATTGGAGATCTTGAGGCTGGTATTGGTTCAGACACTTACACAATTTCATGTGTGACTGGCGGAACTTACTCACAAGCTAGATTCAATATCTCAAGTGTAAGAGGAGACAACGCATCCAATGTAGCTTTCATCAACGGCGGTCTTCTACCTGTTGGCTCAAGAGGACTTAAAGTTACGTTTGAAATTCCTGCGCCTCCATTAACTGTTTTTACTACTGTTGAAAAATATGTAGTGAATGTCTCGATTGCACACAGTAACGATGAAGTTCCAAGCATTGATAGCACTACCCCAGTTGGATCGTCATACTCTGGTGCTTTTGATACTATTTATGAAGTTAAAGTTATTGGTGGTGGATTATTTGCGGACGGGGCTCAAGTTGTTGTTACCACAAATAACAACGTTGATTCATTTGGTCCACAAACTATCACTACATCAAATAAGACCTTTTTCCTTGGTTCACTTGGACTAAAAGGAACATTCTTGGGTTATGGTAATTCGGGCTTGGCAACTGGAGATTCTTTTTACATTCCAGTAAAGGCAGCTACACTTGGAGAGACAAGAAAAATTAAGTTGTTAGACTCCATCCCAGCTGGCATCACTGGTGACATATCAATTGATCTGTGCTATAGAACTGAATCATTGAGCATACCTAGGTCTGGATATCCTAGACCTGGTGACACAGCATGGACTCTTTCCGATGATTTAACTGAACTTACTTTACAGAGCGATATTTACGTGTCTAACTCAGAGTTCACCGAACTTAGCAATGCGTTATCTAACCTTCCTGTTAAAAAGGCTAAAGTTAAAATTGGCTTTGAGGCACTTCAAGTAGAGAAGAGCAACAGAATTACTACCGTTTCCGACGTTTCATTGCTCCCAGTTCAATTAGGTAAACTTGATGCAAGAAATCAATTATGCTACGGAGTGTGGAAGGCTTTGCAGAATTCTGGCGGAACAAGAGTTTACGCTGTTGCAGTAGATGAAGAGAGCGTAGAAGGATACAATAGAGCACTTGAGTCTACGTTAAGTGAAGTGACTGCTTACTATATGTGCCCAATGACAAATGATGAGCAGATTATTCAAGCTGTTAAGTCACATGTTTTATTTGCTAGTGATGAGCTCATTGCTAGAGAAAGAATTGCAATAGTTAACCAGGCGTTTAATTCTGTCTCTTTTCTGTACGACAAAACTGAGACTGGCGAATCCTGGACTGGATTTGTTTCACTTCAGGCTGCAAGTTCACCAGCTGTGTACAATCAAGTAACTATTCCTGGAGCAACTTTGCTTACCAGCAAAGTTAGAGCTGGAGACTTTTTCAGATCTAACTTCAGTATCGACTCACTAGGAAATGAAACATTCCAGTCTTTCAAGATTGTTGAAGTTAGAGACGAAGAGAACCTTGTATTATCTAGTTCAGCATTTTCTTCCGCAATTGGATCACTCACTTCATTGAAGCGAATTCAAATCGTTAGAAACTTAACTAGACGTGAACAAGCACAGAGCATTGCTGCAAACTCTAGCAGACTTGGTACTCGTAGGGTTGTTAATACATGGCCTGACGTTCTCCGTGATGGAGCAGATACTGTGGCAGGATACTATGGCTCTGCCGCTATAGCTGGATTAAAATCAGGAGTAGCGCCACATCAGCCAGTAACAAACGTTATACTGAACGGCTTTACCAAGGCAGATAGATCAACTCCATACTTCACCTTATCTGAGTTGAACATTGCCGCTCAAGGTGGTACATGGATCATTGATCAAGAAGCGGACCAAAACGGAATTGCTGGTGCAATATTCAACAGACATCAATTGACTACGGATTACACTGATGACAACATGGCTGAAGTTTCGATCACCACGAACCTTGACTCTATCTCAAAGATTATAAGAGAAGACCTGAAGCAATTCATTGGACAGTGGAACAACCACCCATTCTTCCAGCAGTTGCTTAAGACAAGACTAGTCGATAGATTGACTTACTTGCAGGGTTATGCCGTCACAGTCAAGGCTGGACCACAATTATTGGATTTCAAAATAACTAAATTAGCAACTGATCCTTTGATCAGAACTAGAGTTAATGTTGAAATTGATTTAACTCTGCCTTACCCAGTAAACGTGATTCAGGTCAAGCTTACTGTAGTGTAAAAACAAAAAAACAAAAAAACAAAAAAAATAGAAATAAAATTATGGGCGATATATTTGGAAGATCAGTAGTACCAGTCGGAGGAGTTTACTCATCTGATACAGCAAAAATGACTGTATCAGGTGCCGCAGGAACAGGAGCTGGCGCACTAGTACAAAACGTAGAAGCACAGTACACCCAAGCAGTTAACCAGATATTTGAGCTTGGTTCAAATTCTGTTTACATGAACTTGGGTAGAGCTGTTGGACAATTAACTGTTGGCAAAATCCTGAGCGATCAAGGATTTGATGCAGCTTTATTCGATTCTTGCGCTGGTGGTGGAACAGTTATTATCCAGGCGTCGTCTGGTTGTAACGGTGCAGGAAACGCAACTTATAATGCAAAAACACTTACTGGTGTATTCATAACTCAGTATGGAGTTACAATGACTACTCAAGACCTATTAATTAGAGAGAACCTTCAAGCTACCTTTGTGGCAATGACAGGGGCTATTTAATAGTAAATAGTAATTGATTAATTTAGGGTAACGTATTAAAGTACGTTACCCTATTTTTTTATGGCATCTATTTTTCCATCTACTCAAAGCAAACCGCAAATGAACAGCGGTTACGGCACCCCATCTGATCCAGCTCAAGGCATAAAGAGTGATTATATCTTTAGGGACCCATCAAACTATGGATCTTTAAAAATAATGATTGGAAGAGTTGTTGACTCATTTCCAGAGAAAAATATATGCCTAGTGATGGCTGGATTTGAGGGATTTGTTAAATGTACTTACCAGTCAGGATTACAATCAAATGTTAGTGGACTAACCAACGTTACTTCTCCTGGACTTGGTGATACGGTTATTATAGCAAAAACCGAAGACACAAATTATGGTTTGATACTTTCAGGAGCATTAAATCAAGCAAATGTTCCAAAAGGATCTAAGCCCACTTTTCCACTATGGGCTCCATATCAAGATACGTACGATGAAATAAGAAAATCTAGTACATTTAATTGTTCAGAATTAGATTTAGAGTGTGCAAACATCAACGCTGTAAATGATTTTATTCCAGGAGAGAATATACAAGCAACAGAACATCATGTAGCTGTTCTTGTAACAAAACTGTTGTTAAGGTTGCAAGGTAGTGGATTGTGTTCAATTAACCTGCATACAACAGATGATTTAATGGAGATTGTAGCACATAATTTAAGTTTTTTTAATTCAGCGTTTAGAATAAGAAGTTTTTCAGATTATGGAAACTCCAATACGCAAATACTGACTACTCCGACTTTAAAAGAATTTGCAGACAATCAATACAAGAATCATACTCTCTCTATAAATTCTGGATTCTTTGCTGGTGGACTAGACATTTCCTCTAATGCAAAATTTGAAGAAGGAAAAAGATTGTCTGAAGTGTACCATGATGAGCTAGGTATAATTAGCCAAAAAACAAATGTAGGTTGCTGGATGCAAAAGTTGAATGGTATATATACAGCAATTAAACTCAAGGAACAGGATACGCCGCAAGACGACGGAGATAAATTTATTGCTGCACAGGTTCAAAAAGTACCATTTCAAATATCTTCAGCTGGTGATCATCCAGCTTCATTTGGATGCAAGTCCAGGGACTATGTAGCTTGGCAATCTGCTGGTCAATATAGATTCGATAGATTTGAGGACTATAAAAAAGACTGGAAAGCTCCAGAAATAGAACCAGGAAGTAATCCTGAAATCGGGTCTGGTCAATATTGTAAGTTTGGAGAAATTAAATACGCTCAAGCAGATATTGACGGTGATCTAGGTAAGGTAAAGGTACCATACAGAGAGGGAGAATCATTTTGCGGAATACTACCAGATGGATCTGTTGTCCTTAGAGAATCTGGTGGAGCTAGTATAGAATTAAGAGGGGGGAAAATAATAATAACAGCCCCGAAAGATATAGATATTTTTTCTGGCAAAAATACAAACATAATTGCAGCAAATGACGTAATCATAAAGTCAAAAGAAGCAATTGATATCAATTCAACAAACAAACAAATTAGAATTAGTTCTGGATCTGATACACTTATAAATGCAACTAAGGGTAGCATACAAATAACTGCATTACAGGCTCAAAACGAAGTTAAAGTTGGAGAACCGTGCAACGACCCAATTGAAAGCAAAAAATACAAAGTTCCAGGAATTGTGCTAAGAACTAACAGCACTCTATTGAATAGCGCTCCATACATAAATGAAGTAGCAAAATATATATATTCCGTCATGGGCGAAGCTGAAGAAGACACTCCAGAAGATTGTCCAAGTAAGCATCCATTTATTTTTCTAAGATCAAATAGTGCTCTTCATTGGGCTGACTCTGCAGAGTTATTTCACACTACATATGATAAAGAAAAATCTCAGAGAGAAAGAACTGTTATTATTGCCGAGGGGTCAGTACAAGGGGGTCAATATGGCTTATTCGAAAAAACAATATATTCTAAGGAATATTTATTCTGCGAAAAAAGCTTAGTCGCAGTAGAACAGTGCTTTATAAATGGAGAGTATTACCACGATACTGAGAATCCCTACGTACTAGGTCCATACAAAAGACCAGAGGGGCCAATTAAAATACCAAAGACAGAGCCAAAGAGGTATCAAGAATTTGGCGAAGCTGCCGAAATCCCAAAACTTGAACTAACTCGCCAAATAAGAACGCCATGGAAAGAAGCCGAGTACAGCCTTATATCATTTAGGTATAGAGACTACGAACAATACAAGACACAAGAACATTTTTGGTTTGAAAGTTTCTGGCAAAGACAGTATAAAGACGAACTAGTAGATTGGTATGATCCATCAGGAAATACTGACACAGACATAACTGGAGAAACAGTATATCCAGGAAAGAAAAGACTGGATGAAGATTGTTACATAGAATATGAAGAGAAGAATGTGACAAAAGACGGCACTCCAATAAAGGCAAGTGAACAGAGTAAAAATGGCGGATCGTTTATTGAAAAAACATATAGAAAAATGCCAGTACCTAAAAATTAACAAACACAAACAATGAAGAAAAAACTACAAACAATAAAAGAAGAAGCGGTTCAAAAAAAAGTTGATGTTGTTCCAGATAACAATGACTTTAAATTGCCAAGACTGGAAATAACTGAAAAAGATAGAGACGAGTATTTAAAGTGCACAGCTAGTGGCGATACCTTTAGTCAAAGGTTCTTAAAAGAGGAACTAGGTGTAGATGTTGTATTTAGAGATAAAACAAAGAAAGAATCTGATATTATATCCAGGCAAGTAGACAAAGCGTACAATGATGGAAAAATGATGTCGATACAAGAATATACAAATATTTTTAACTATGGATGCCTATACTATCAACTTGAGTCAATAAATAACGTAACACAGAATAGATCTTATCCTAGTGATGTGTGGGACATGAAAGACTTTAATTTATTAAGTGAAATAGATAAAAGTGCTGTTGGGCAATTTTCTTCGTCCAAGATATATGTATTGATGGGTTTAATGACTCAATTTAATCAAAAATTATTTGACCTAAGCAGAGAGATACTTTCAGCAAATTTTTCGACACCCGTAAAAGGTTCTTGATTAGGCAAGCCTTCTTACGGGGATTGATACAGTCTCGCAGCCTAGATGATATGCCAAGCACCTATGAAGGAATAAGAATTCATGTTGCTTGCAGCGGAATCGAACACGAAAATACCACTGATATTCTTAGGAATAAAATCAAGGTATTAGGGGGACTTAATTACATATCTGCTGAAAACATAAATAAAACAAATCAAACCAGAGTAGATAATTTTAATTCATTTATCGAGTCAGCTTATCCGTATATACAAATAAAGAAAGAAGATAAAAAAACTGGGATAGATAGTTTGATAGCTCAGTATAAGGAGATGTTCCCAGATATGCAAAAAGCAAATGACTCAAATGCATCAAACAATGAAAGCAAATAAAAGGTCTTTAATGTTACTATATATTTATGTAAGATATCTATAGGAAACATCACAGATAATTTATAATATACTAGTTACTCCAAATGTCAGATTTATTTAATAATTTGCCTCCTGGATTTAATGCTCCATACGGTCCTTACACGACTGGAGGAGCAGGTAATCCCGCTAACCATGGATTTGCTCCTAAGTCTTCAGCAAATACAGGCAATCCATTAATTGACATGGTTTTGCCAATGGCAATTCAAGCTTTTACAGGTAAGGCTCCAGAGTTTTCAAGACCTCAAACTTCTGATCATGCATACACAGCAATGCAAGAGAGAATGAGAGTCAGTAAATTGATGCATCCTTCTGTTGTTGCCAGTAATCCTGAATTAAAAGGGTTAGGTAAAGCGGGTCAAAATTCGTTAATTCAAACTGCAATGGATTCAATTACTGATGGGGGCAGCAGAGTTGAAGCTTTTAATACTATATTTGGTAATTTTTCGTCAAGCCTAGCTGGACCAGGAATAAAAAATATGGATGAAAATGCCATAGGATCAGCAAATATATTAAAAAATTTTGACGCTGCTTTTACGGACGAGGAAGGCAAGTTTGATTTTGATAAATCCAGTGGATTTAATAGAACTGAGACGTTCAAAAATATTGCAGCTTACAATAAACAGTTTGGCGGGTTTGGAGGAACCTACGACAGGAAAACTGATACAGAGAAAAACAAAGAGTATTTAGACATAGCAAAGCAAGTGATGGATAGGCCAGCTATTGCCGACCCAGTAAATGGGGTTGACGCAACTCCAGAAGAAATAAACGAGGATAGAAAAAAATTAAGGGAAGCTGAAGAAAAAATAAACAAGTCTAAAACTCCTGACTTAACTCCATCAGTTGATGTATTAAAAAATATGTTGGGTGGACAAAAAGATGGATCATCCAAGGAAAAGATACAATCAATTATAGATGAAGCATCCGGTGTTAAACCATCTACAAATGTAGATAGAGCAATAGATCAAATTGAAAACCCCGAAAACGAAAAGAATACTGAATCTGGTGCTGTTGGTGAGATTGTTAAAAACCTAAATTCAGAAAAAAATCAAACATCTGATATATCAAGTATTGCAGCAAAAATAGAAGCTGCTGTAAGTAAATTTGGGAGCAGTCAAGACAAAGAAAATTTAGAAAAAGCAAAACAAACTCAAGTCCAAAATTCAGCAGTTCAAAGTCAAGAAGCTAAACAAATAGCATTAGATTTAATAAACAAGCATGGAACCCCAGAAGATCAAAAAAAGGCAGCAGAGATACGAAGTGAAAAAGGAACTGGATCTTCAGTGCTTGCGGAGCAGACGACAGAACAAAATAAAGAAAAACAACAAGCTGAAATAAAGAAAATTCAGGAAGTAAACAAAATGACCAGAGAGGGTCAAAATGTGTTTGGACAGGATATGCCGCTTGATGAAGTGATGCAGAACATAAAGGACTTAACAGAGGGGATGGGAGACGTGGAGACTCCTGACGTAACTGGATTATTACAAAAAATACAAGCTACAGCAGTGGTGGTGGACATGAGTAACGATGCCCTTGTAAAATATTTTGATGTAGTTAAAAATATGTACAAGGGCATGGGAATAAAGGGCCCTAGTTCTACTGAGATGGCTCAAAATGCGCTGCTATCTGCAAAAGCCAGTGTTGATGCCAGAAAAGACAAAGCGCAGAAAGATGGTAAAATGTATACTGGTCCTTCTGCCGAAGAAGAGGCACAAAAAATAGCGGAGATTCAGGGCGGAGTAAGAAAATCTGGGGCACAGGCAAACGTCATGGGCTTCTTGGATACCTTATCTGACGAAGGAACAGAAGGAGACGTAAAGAAGAGAATACAAGAAAAAATAAATCAAGGCGACTTAGCTGGAGCAGAAAAAGAAATTAGAGGAGCCGCGCAATCTGGAGAGATAAGCACAGAGGCAGCAGCAAGGGGATTTTCAATGGGTGATCATATATACCGTAATGACTCTTCAGAAGAGCAACAAAAAAGAATAAAGGCAGGACTAAGTAAAGAGGGTGCTGCAGTGATAGGAGGAGAAGATGTAGATGCAAATTTTAGGGCAGTTAAGGAGCACATGGGTAATGTTATAACAAGACAAGGAAGAACTGGAGGAGTTGCAAGACAAATACTTGGAGAAGGTAGTACCGAAAAAATTAAAGAATTTGTAAATAATGATTTAAGGGAAGGCGATTTAACCGACACAAATGGATTAAGTAAAAAATTACAAGAGAAGTACGGAATAGATAAACTGCAAGGAGAAAAGTTAGCTAAAACAATACAATCAGATCTTGAAAAAAATAACTTAAATGATAAAAAAATTGCACTTACAAATCCAGAAAGAGAAGCTAAGCAAAAAGAGCTACAAAAGCAAAGAGAAGAAGTTCAACAAGAGGTAAAAACTGTTGCAGAGGAAAGAGGTGGCCAGTTAAAGAACATGAATTTTGGCGCAGAAGCATTTGCTGGAATTAAAGTAGCTTTTAAGAAACTTCAGGGTTTAGCAAAAGATGGAACCCAAGTTACTGCAGAAGATGTAGCAAAAGAGCAAGGCAAGGACTGGAATAAAATGTCGGAAAAAGAAAAAAAAGCTTTTAAAGCTAGCGTGGATCTTGCTGATAGTTCTGTAAATAAAACAGAAAATGAAACAACTAAACAATACAAAAAGATAGAAGAAGAATCTAGAAAAAAAGCGACTGAAGAAATTGAAGAAAAAAGTAGTAGATTTACTTTAACTGAAGAGCAGAAAAAATCCCAGATTGAGGAAAGAACTAATCAATTAACAAGTGAAGCAGTTAAAGAAGCTGGTATAGATGGAGGCTCACTAGAAAAAGGCGAAGAAGAGAAAAGCAAAAGCTTTGACCCTAAGGAAGCAGTAGATAGAATATCTAGATTACTTGAGGCAATAGCTTCTAAGCTAGACATAGACACAACAGGAAAAACAATGTACAGCTCAGCAAACGCTAAAACAGAAAACAATGGCGGATGGTCGCCTGGATATGGCATGAACTTGGCATAAAACATTAAAATAAAAATAATATGGCAGATATATTTAACGTTATTAGAGGACATGTAATTAAATCAAGAGGCAGTGGGTTGTCTATAGTCACCATGAAACCAGAAATATCTGGACGTGGAGAAGTGCTTGTTGTTACTGGTATAATGGTGCAAAGAAACCAGGTAACACAATACATAAAAACATTAGATGACCATGTATTTGGTTATGCATGGGGAGAGGGTGTTGGTAGCGTTGAAATAAATGGATATTGTTTTTTAGCTAAGTGTGCATCTCCTAGTGGAAAAAGTTTTGGGAACGTAAACTCTTATTATAACTCAAATAACGTATACAAAAAAAGAGGGGCTGTGAGTATTTCTGCTGGTAACGCAACATATATAGGGTATCTTGAAAAAATGACACTCACCGGAGAAATGAGTACTTTCAATTATGGTCAATTCAATATGCAATTTTCAATAATAAAACCTAATTGATTTATGGTAGAAGAAATAAGAACATTATTACTTAATTCAAAAAAATTTAAACAATATGTTTATTTTTCAGAAGAATATTATGAAAGAAAATTAAACAAAACTTTAAAAAATTTTAGAAATGCATTACTTAAAATGTCCAAGAATGACACAGAAGAAGTGCAAGCCTGGAGAGCAAAAAAAATTGTAAACTTAATATACAGTAATGAAAAATTAAAAAAAATTGCAGTTAAACTTTTTGATAACAGAAAAATACAAAATGATATTCAATTAAATGAATCTCTAGAGTCAACATACTCAATAAATTTAAATCATCCTAATTTAATTATAAACACAAGAGGAGTAGAAAATTGTCCAGTAGATAGCATATATACAAAAAAAATTACTTTTACTAAAATATCAAACTATGAATTTTCTGTTTCTTTTGATTACAGACAAAATAGAAATCCAGAGACATTAAAATTTATTTTTGACTCAAAAATATCCGACCTAAAGACAATACCTGACACAAATATAAAAATTGGATTTTCTGGAACTTCAATTATTCCATCCGATATAAGCACCTTTGACGTGACTATAAAATACCCATTTATTTTAGATTTTAACGAAATAATAGAAAGAGTTTATTCTATCCCTAGTGTAGAACAATTAATATTAACTAATTCTAGCAAATTTGAAGATATATATTCAATTTATAGTACATCAAATAGAAATCATGAAAAAATTTTATGCCTTTTAATGGGGTATGCTTTATTACTGAAGTAATTTAATCAATAAAATAATAATTATGTTTATAGCGCAGCAAGATTCTATTGTATATCCACAGGTAAAAGTTGACGGAAAATCAGTAGTTTCTGTTAGGATAATTAATCAAGTTAATGAGATACCAACTGCAACTATCTACCTGAAGCCCGAAGACCTTTCATCTTTTACCCCAGATCAAGAGGTGACTGTACAGATTTCAGGTGCTCCAAACTCTGGTCCTATATTTACGGGGCACGTAAGTTCAGTTAATTTTTCAAACATGAATGGCCAGTTAACTGCTGGAATAGATTTAAAGCATAGGGCAAAGTGGCTCGATGAGGCATCTGGCTTGATACCAGGCTTGACTCCAGGAGGAAATTACGACGTACAAACAGTTATATACAAAAAAGAAGATTCTTATGTAGATGGTGCAAGTGGAGCTTATTTTAGTTTTGACGTTAACAAACCATTTCCAGAAGCTATTTGTGGGGATGAAAACACCGGACTTATAGGGTGGCTTTCAAACATTGGATCAAGTTCATGCAATGAATTTGTAGAGGCTGATGCAGGTGATAGAAGTAGAACAATCTCGATGCTAAATCAAATAAAAAACGACTCAGATCCATTTATGTTCACATTTACAGAACTAGACGAAAAAGTATCTGCTTATTGCAATAATATTTTAAATAGAGCCACTACAAGTAGCACAATCTGGGATATGTTAATGGTTATATTAGGATCATTTGATTGTTGTTTGGTGTGCAAGCCAGACGGTAGGGTTATAATAACTCCAAATTGGTCTGGTGTTAAGGCACAAGACAATAATATTGATTCTTCTTTTATCACAAAATTTGACTTAAGTAGCTTAACGCCCAGAAATATCAAGCACTGCAGAATAGTTGGTGCAGTTGGCTCAATGATGAAGAATGGAAATGAAATGAAAAAACAAGTAATGGGCGATTTCTCAGAGGAAGGGGTTTCGACTGGAGGCTCGATGTTTATGTCAGCCCCTGGATGGATAAATGATATACACGTTGAAGTTTTGCCAACTCCTCTACAAAAAGATGCGCTAACTAAACTAGCTCAATGCATCTTGTACAGAGAAAAAGATAAAGACCAGACAGTAAACTTGATTACCCCAATAGCAAGAAATGTATTTCCAGGAACTTGTGCCACATTTATTCCAGCTAGCTCGGTTGTATCATTTCATACTGGAGAAAAAGTTGCTCCTTTTTGCGATAATTACGATGGGTATTGCTATAGAGTTGAGCATATAATGGCAACTGATACATGGACGACTATATTTTATTTTCAGACATGTACATCGAATAATAGAAAATCCTCAAGTCACCCATTTTTCCCATCAGCAAACCCGCCAAAGTGGGAAGAATAAATATAACTTATTTGATAAAACGCAAATAAACTATATAATAGAAACTATATGGACAAAAATTTTGAGAACTGGAGTAACTGGAGAAAGAATCCGTCATCTAGTAATTTGATGTCCACCGTTGATGGATTCGATGGCCTAATGAACACATCAATAGGCCAACAAAAAAACATAAATAGATCTCTCTTGAAAGGTAGAGCAAAACTACTGACTATTGATGCAATTAAGACATTTGATCCATCTTCTGGAGCAAACCTAACTACTCACGTTTACAATTATCTTAGGCCAATAAATAGAGAGTCAAAAGACATGGCAGAGATAGCTCCGGTATCTAGGCACTATAATGACGAGTCAGCAAAAATGATAAATGCAATAACTTCATTTTCAGAGGAAAATGGTAGAGAGCCAGATGACAGTGAGATAAGAGATATGCTGGGGATAAGTCAAAAGAGGCTGGAAAAATTAAATAAGATAGTAAAATATGAAGTACCCGAAAGTCAAATAGTGGGAGGAATGGAAGACGAAGACATAGACGAGCAATCCAATAAGTTAAATTTGTGGACTGATTATGTGTATCATGACTTAGGAACTAAAGACAAAAAAATACTAGACTTTAAGCTCGGAAGAAGTGGGCACCCAGAAATGTCTAATGAAGAGATAGCGTTAAAATTAAATATATCACCCATGGAAATATCTAATAGGTCAGCTAATATTGCGAAGAAAATATTAGACGGAATGAACACAAGAGAAAAAACAATTAAATGAAGGCTCTCTCTACATATCAAAGTGTCTTTAGCTCATATGAGCAGGATAAATTATCAGCTCTTGAGGGGTCAATGAGACTCTCGTTTTTTTGTGACTATACCGAAAAAATTGATGAATATTTAAAAAATATAGATAGAGACGATGTAATAAAAGAGCTACAAGACTTAAAAAACGGAAAATCTAACGTAAAGGTTAAAGACTGGTGCCCATTAAAGTCGGAAGGATTTCATAGCTTGTTCCTAGAGAAACATATTCTATATAGATACGCAGCATATGACAAAGACGGGTTTTCAAACATGTCTAATTTGTATAAAAACGAAAAAACCCAGACCGAAGATAGGATTAAAGTAATAAAAGATGTAGCAAATTTTATTCCGTCATGGGAAGAAAGCTAAAATAATGTCCTCAACTACTACAAATTATTCTGGCAGGTTAGTGGATATCTCCTTATTTAATCAAGGAGATTCTAATAATTTATCTAACCTAGGAGTAAGGCCGCAGTCACTTGTAATAACTGGAAAACTAAAAGCCTCTCAAAATTATTTAAGAATTTTGCTTAGTAACATTGGAGAAAGAAAAGAAGATCCGTTACTGGGGTCAGATGTAGTATCTATATTTAAATCCTGTAATTTTTCTTTCATGTCTCAGGTTAATCAAAATTTTTCAATAGCTAACGAAAATACAATAAAATACATTAAAAGCAAATATACAAATGACACTCCAATTGACGAGAGAATAGATAAGGTAGAGATAAACAATCTTGAATTTAGTGCTGGAGGAAAGGTTTCATTGTATTTAACATTATACACTCTAAATGCAGAGGAATATAACTTCTACCTACCTGTAACATGGTTCAATAACTATTAATAAATATGGCAGATCCAATCGAAAATTTTAATTTAATCGAAGGAATTAATTTAGATGATTCTAGTTTTTCAAAAGAAGAAATACTTGAGTCTCAATTAATTATTAGACAATATTTATCGGATAGATACTTAGATTTAGATTTTTCTGAGCTGTCTAGCTTGAATGACATAGTTGTTAGGCCTATGTCTCAAGTTTTTTTAGTGTTAAAATCTTTGATACAAAAATTTAGTAAAACAAATACCCTGCTCGGAGCCCTAGAGCTTAAGTCTAGTGCTAGTGATAAAATAGTAGACGCTATTTTATCTAATTTTTCTACAACAAGAAATGAAGGAAATCTTGCGATGGGTAGGGTCAAGATTTTAGTCCCATCAAATTTATCTAACATAACAATAAGTCAATCAACTATCCTTGAGACAGCTAGCGGTCTTCAGTTTGCAGCAATGGATAGTTATGTTGCTACAATAACTCCACAAAAATCAACTGACTTAAAGATATATAAAAACACTAGTCTTAGTTCATCTAACTTTGTTTTATTGCCAGTGATAGCCACAGAGACTGGTTCAAAATACAACATACAAGAATATACACCCTTTTCTGTTAAAAATTTAAATACTTCGTATTTTATTTCAGCAAATGCATTTACTCCGTTTTACGGAGGCAAAGACAAAGAAACAAACGACTCTATTATATCTAGGCTAATACCAGCTATCTCAGCAAGAAATCTTGCTTCCCCAGCTTCAATCAAGCAGACACTTATTGATAAGTTTCCCTCGATTACGCAAATAAGTGTACATGGAGTTAATAGCAGTTTAATGACTAGGAATTCAAATAATATTTTTGGCGTAAAATGTGGTTCTTATTGTGATATTTACGTCAAGACAGATAATTTTGTAGAAGAACAGGGAGCAATCAAAACTGCGCAAAAAATAACTGCAGACCCTTATATTTTTCCAAATCATCAATCTCCAGATTTAATAGGCAAATATTTGGTAAAAATATCAAATAACGATCTTCCTGGTTTTTATTCAATAAACAGGGTGACTCCACTTGAGTCAGATTTAGGTACGTATAGAATAATAAAACAGACAAGAGGTTTTGAGAAACAACCTAGCGATGAAATAAATAATAACACCATATTCTCAGTCGATGAATCGTGTTACTCTATGTACTCTAACGCTGAAATAGTTTTTGATGCAGGTGAGTCTCCATTGACCTCCATGGACGTAGTCATATTTGCTAATTTAATACCATACATAAAAGAAATACAGACATTTGTAAATACTCCAGGTGCTCAATCCGCTTTAATAGATACATTAGTAAAGGCTGCTGTACCATGTTACGTCAGTACGTCAGAAATAAAAGTAAGAGTTAAAGCAGATACAGTTTCTGCTGAAAATCTTCAATCGAATGTAATAAATTACATAAATTCAATCGACCCTTCAGTGGAGTCAATTAGACTAGATGGGATAATTTCTGCATTGAAGACTGATAGTAATGTGATATCAGTAGATACTCCAATTTTGATGACGGCAAAAATATTAACAAATACACAAGTTCAACAAGTTGTAACAGTCGTGTCTGAATCAGTGTTGCAAATAGAAGACAGATTAGATCTTGGATTTACAAAAAATAATTTAGCATTTTATTGCCGTGGTTCTTCAATACCGTTAACAATAATAGAAATATAATTTGAATAAAGACTTTACATACGGAAGAAATTTTTCCACTTTTCTTGGATCTTTTTGGTCTTCTTTGTTTGATGAGGGAGCCCTAGGAGAATCAATTGGTTTTGCTTCAGCTGAAATGCTATGCGAACTTTATTTAGACACAATAGACGTAATAAATTCATCTTCTATTGATAGCACTCCAGTATTCAACAGAAAAAATGTGTATCCACTTGTGATATCAGAATCACAATTAAGTAATTATTCAGAGAAACCTACTTACGGGGAAAATGGCAATTACGGTAGGCAAATAGAAACATCAAAATATGAATCTGGTACTTATTTGCAGTATGGAGAAATATCTAGATTAAATGCTAATTACGTATATCCAGTAAGCAGTAAAATATTAAAAATTGGTGGACTTGCGTTAAATAGGTTATTTAATCCATCGGTTACATTAATAAATGGATCTGACTACATATTCAAAGATGGAAAAGTTTTTTTTAAGACAAATCCATTTGAAAATGAACTAGTACCTAAAAGAGCAATTCAAGACCAGGTAACCGGAGACTTAGATAGGGAAATAGTTATATGGTTTTGTGATGTAGATGAAGATGATTTCAAATTGTATAATAAATACGGATTTATTTTTACAAACATCAAAAAATCTTCAGAGCAATATAAAAAAATTATTCAAAAACTTTTTAATGTTTTATCAAACGGATCAAGCTCTGATTCACTGCGCTCATATCTTTCGGTTATTGCAGGAAGTCCAGTTGTAATTGAAACACAAGAAACAGTACAAGAAATCTCTAATGGACCGGAGGGTAAATTAGTGATAACAGATAAAAATATCTATGTTGTAGATAGAGACATAAATATATCTAGCGAAATAGAAGCTGGAAAAGTTCTAAAATCCGGTACCCCTATAGCTGACATAGTAGAAGTATATAACACTAAAAAAGATGGATGGTGGAATAATCTTGTCGCCATGCCAATGAAAATAGGCAACACATCAAATACATCAGGTTTTATATCGTTTCCAAATAAATACGAAAAAGGCGAATACGGAGCTCAACTAAGTTCTTCTCAGTATTCTAAGCCACTATACTTCAAATTAATTGGACAAGAAAAATATATAAAAGAATTTTGGGACAACCTAAACAAAAAATCTAAAAAAGCTAAAATAAATTGGGGGCACAAGTTATTCCAAAAATATTCTATTACAAAAACAGATTCAGATTTTCTTAATGAAAAAAATATTTTTTTAAACCCAGCTGAAATATTCTGCCAAGATTTATTCAAAGACAATATACTCCCAGTAAAAATAAAGTTAAACAAAGTAAAAAATTACGAGATATTTTTTAGTACTATAGACCCAATCGAATTAATTACTCCAGTAAATTGCATATTGATGTTATTTCTTGAGATAGACTTAATAGACGAATGCAGCTTTACAAATAACTATGCTGATTCAACCTCTGTAAATTTAGATACTTTAGTCAAACTAAAATTAGACGATTTGCCAGCTTCTTCTATTGAAAAATTAAATTGGTTAGAGTATTCTAACAAAAATGAATCTCTTGAAATGATATCAATTGATAATACGTCAAATAAAAAAGCTGGAAGATTCTACAAAGACAATTTTAATTCCGTTGATATAACTAGTAGTGGTTTTTTGATTGAAAAATTCGATCTTTCAATTATTCATAATTTAGTGGAAAATATAGAAATAAAACAAATACCAAAATGCGCAATAACCTAAAAGATAGTTACGAATATCCACTCACTGGAATAGTCACAATAGGCTACAGAAGTAAAACTACAAATAATTTTACTCCAATTATTCACAAGAAAAATTTAGTTTTATATGGGGCCGCAGATGTAATGGCCAGGTTAGTGAGTGGAGCAAGTAATTATGCAATTTCACATATGTATTATGATTACATCAATACTAACGACTCCGATCCAAATATCTCGTCAATAAACAGAGAAGACGGTCTCACGCATTTTAAGGAGCTAACCGGAACAAGAGACTGGCTTAGAATACCTATTTTGACTTCCGCAAAAATAGATAGATACAATGAATTTAATTCTCCAGCACCTAATGATGTTTACGCTGGCAATATGGCAACCTTTGTTGCAACTAGCGCATCTCACCCATCTCAAACTGGAGAGAGAAACTTAGAGTCACCTAATGATAATTATTTTGAATCATATGGGCGAAATGGCCCAAGTAAAATAACTGGAGTAGCACTTGCCGTATCTCCGGATCCATATAATAAATACAAAGACATAGTCTTTAGTAGATTGGCTTTGTCTTCACCAATAACTATTCAAGCCAATAGTTATGTAGATTGTTTTTGGTCAATAGCTTTTAAATAAAATGTTAACAAACTGGACACCCATAGTTAGGCCCCCTATTGACGGGGAGGTAGTAGATCAAAAAACGATTGGAAGATCTCTTGTTGCCCTGCAACAAAGAACTGAATTTCTATACGAAAGACTAAATGATTTTAGTGCTCAAAATGGAAAATTAGTTATTCAAAACGCTAAGTTAGGAGGCTCCGTAAGCGTAGGAGATTGGGTTTACTATAATTCATCTTCATCAAGGTACGAGAAGGCGATTGCAGAAGGAGAATTAGATCCTGTGTATAATTCATATAGGGCTACGGCAAGAACGTTTGTTGTAGGACTTTGTGTTTCAGTAGAGTTTACTGGAGATCTTGGATCAATATTAATGAATGGATGGATAAATGACATTGTTGCATTGGGTATTCCAAACGTATCACAATTATTAGAGGATCCATCAGTTGGTTTTTCTCCTGGTAGATATTATTTATCTAGAAAGAACCCAGGTAAAATGACAAATTTGGGGGGTGCTCCATTGGTGCAGCTAGGATTCTTCTCGGAGAAAGAATGTTTTGTTGCTCCACTTCAAAAAGATATTTTTGAGTCACACACACATTACAAGTTTTCTTTAGCTAGTAGACCAGCAGCAAGTCAAAATACGCTTGGAACTGGGTGGACATCACATACGGACTCTAATTCAAAAACGCATAAATACGTAGATTATTTTTACTCAAGTAACTCTGCATACTCAACTAGTGTTGCCATGTGCATTAAGGGCAATGGAACGACAAATATTTACGGAGATGAATTTAGAATAGATATATACAAAGATTCTAACAATAAAATGATTAGAAGAATTGTATATGGAAATGACTTAGATTTTAACTCTCCGGAATCCACAACATCAACTATGCCAGTTCTGCCTGCAGTAGATTATCCATCTTATGGCCAGTGGGTTGACATAGATGGAACTGGTATGTCTGTTTCTTTCATTAAGAAAGGAATGGGGTCTTCTACATTGTACGCTACTACTCTTGTAAATGACTTATCTCCATTGCCTGCAGGTCCATTGCACAAATTTTGTGTATATCTCCCGCAAGATACAAGAGGGTGGACAAACATAAACTCCTTTGACGGCTTATATACTTCTTCTTCAATGTATAGGTACCTGAGAGAGTATGATATTCCATTAAATGCAGTATGGCCTCCAGTACCAACTGAGTCGGTTAGCATAACAAACAATGGAATTGGGCTAGTGGCACTGCAAGATTTTGTTTGTTTTCCTCAGGACTTGATGTGGAATATTGGATTATATAATTCTTTAAAAACTTACTCTCCATGGCCGCATGACTACTCAGCAAGAGGGGTTTATACTCCAAACCAGGAGTATGAAAAAAATCTAGAATTATTTTTCTCTAAGGCCAATATCAGCACAGCTAGACCTATTGTTTTAACGCTACAGAGTGCTACTCCCGCTATACAGGTTTTTGATTGTTTTACTGGCGATCCTAGCAATTCAGGAAATTTATCATTAGACCTACGTCTTGATTTAAACTTGTTGGATGGGCCAAATTCAAAGAAGTGCATATCTTCAATAGATCCAGTTAGTCAAAAATTTGTTTTATCTGGATTAGTTAGCAAACTGACGGCAGGCAATGGAATAAAAATAACTGAGACTCCAAGCTCTGGAGCAATTCAAGGAAACTATGGAGAACTAACAATTGAAAATGATTCTACAGAAAATTCTGGAGAAGTATCTATTGTATCACTTAAAAACGCAAAAGAGTCCTTGTTTAATGGGGTAACTCCTTGTGTTTTGTTTTTGCCCCCCTCTGACGCAAAGTGCGAAATTGTTTCAAAAATAAAAATACCAAAGCAAACACTTCCTTCCGGGGCTTCGCCAAGGTTATCAATATCTGGTCTCGTATTTGGGTCGGAAAATACATCCGTAACTAGAACAGCTGTTTTTAAGTCCACTCACTTTGTATTGAGGAAGGGTAGTAATATTTCTTATTTTGACGACAAAGACGGAAACAATAATGCATTTGCAGTTCAATACTGGAGAGTCGAATTTAATGGTAACGTGGCTAATGTTGTACACATGGATGAGTACCCAAATCCATCATCGCTTTTGTTATTCGAGACATTTAATGGCACTACAATTGTTCAACAACCTCTCAGCTCAATGGAGTTGACTACTGGAACAATAAACCAAGTGCCTAATCAATACATACAACCAGAAGACACTATACTCACAATAATAAAGAGAATTACATCTTCTTCATCTATTGTTGATGATTACGAAGGCGAAGTTGGATTTACTGGAATAAATTGGACATTTAACATATAAATTAAAAAATGGCTCAAAATATTGTATTTCCAGAATGGCTTAATTCAAATTCGGTAAGAAGCTATCCAATAGCTGAAAACTGCAACAGAACGGATATAAATGGAGTTTTCACTATTCCAAATAGTTTAATTGTTGCAGCCCAGATAAGCCACTCTAGTTTATATAGAAATGGTATTTTTTATATATCAAAAATATCTATATCCTTGACTAATATAACAATATTTATTTCATTTTCTCCGGAAGATGAAAATTCGCCGTATGAAGTTTCTAGTGTAAATATTACTATATCTGAGTTTAAGCAATACTCTAATTATGTATTTTCCGGTTTAAACGTACATAATTCCATAATTGGATCTCTTACTATAGGTAGCTGCAAGGAGACCATAAACTCTGGTATAGGTGTTTTTAATTTTGATAAAACTTCTTCCAATTTTGAGGTAAATACAACATTTATATCTATTCCCGCTCTCCAGTATGTTGAGGTTTATGACGACAGCGGTAAACTTATTTATGTATCCTCTGATGTATTAAAATTAAAGGCAGGAGAAAACATAAGACTAACATACGAAAAACTAGATGAAGATGAGTATGGCTCAATAAGAATAGATGCAATAGCAGATGAGAATGTAATAAAAGAACCGGATGCTTGTGAAAATGTTATGGATTTTTATTTGCCATGTATAAAAACAATTAATGGAGTTGGTCCAGACCCTGATGGTCGGTTTTGGGTAGAAGAGTCAGAATGCATTGAGATAGATGAAAACCCTGATGAACATTCAATATTAATAAAGGACACATGCGCTAAGTCCTGCTGTGGTTGCGCTGATTTAAGCGCTTTAACTACAGCACTAGAGGCCTTAAAAATTCAGGAAGATCAAATTAGGCAACTCGTAATGTCAACGCAAACTCAGCAAAGTGAAATGCTGGCAAATATAATTTCCAACCTGTGACAAACAATCAAGAGTGGCAATCTTCAAATTTAAGCAGATTTTTTCCGTTTAGTGAAAAAATAAGCCAGGTAGATCCATCTATTGCTATACCAACTGATTTTTTTTTAGATTTGGTTTTTTTTAGTGACTATTACGAAAATAACAATGCATACATAAGCCAAATTGCTTACTCAAGTGTTTTAGACGAGTATACAATTACAATAAATTATATTTTTGATAATTCCGTAGCTATTTCGGAAACTGTTTCAAGGACCATTAACCAGTCAAGTAGAGTTGGACAAAGAATATGTGTAAGGGCATCTCATGGCTCCACAGATATAACTGGTAAGAATAACAATTATTCTGTGTGTTGTTTTACTCCTGGTCCCGCTTGGGACAGAATAATAAATGATCAGGATACACTAGGCGCTATATCCAACTTAAATAAAACAGAGTCAACAATAGAGGAGTCTATTTGTACTCCTTCTGCAAAAACTCTTAGAAGGATTTTTATTGATCCTAGACCAGCTAATCCAAAAACAAATACTGTTTATATTCCCCCTATTCCAGATAGAAAAATGTGGGGAAGGGAGTTTTATCAAAAAATAATACAAGGAGATAATGTATCTATAGTCAAAGACACACAGGACGAAAATACATTAATAATATCTGCAAGGCCCAATAAGAACCCAATAAAAGGTGATCAAGATGACGGGATTAAATTTATAAATGATGTTGGTCCAGTATCTGAGAAGGGAGAACTTTTCTTAAACACAAAAGACTGCTTAAAGAAAATAGAAAAACCTTTTGATACCACGGAATTAACAAAAATAGATAATCGTATACAGATTCTAAGTGATTGCCTTCCTTGTTGTGGTTGCGAAAAATACAGATCGATTAGTGCAGCAATAACTAGGAGGTCAAAAAAATTACAAGAAATATGTGATATTTTGTCAAATATGGTTTTAGCAAATACCCAACTATATAATGAAGCAGTGGCTAAAATTAATTCTAGTCGCACTCCGATTACTAGAATAAGGAATTTGCGTGTTTACGAAGATAGATTTAAAGTTAGTGTGCAAAATGCATGTGTTTTACCTATTTATGCGCAAATTGGCATAAGCATTATTGGCGGGACAGGAATAGAACCAAACAATTTTGGTATAGTAGAGAAAGATCTAAGTTACTATAGCGGTTTACCTCCTTCATTACCTTCATCTTTTCCCCAATTAAATCAAACATCAAAAGACTACTTAAATTTATCTCCAGATGTTTCTGGCGGATTTTATAGAGGATTTGTTTGTTCATCTAATAGTACCTCGTCTAACATTCTTCCAATAGCTCCAGGATCTTACACTGATCTAACTTTTTACATTAAAAATACCTCACTTCTTGTAACTGGATTTGATCTAAGAGATAATGGCTTAAAGATTACTTGTGAATCAAATGGAATATACGGAGGACAGTATGATAGCTCGGGTACTTCTTGGGTGGGCACATATGGTTGCAAAAAAGATAAATGGTGTGCAAAGTGCGACATAGGAGTTCCAATTATTACTAGTTCTTGCGGAGTTAGGAGAACTAGAGATACATGGAATATTGTAGAGTTCGATTGCTAATATAAAGTTATTAATAATTATGATTGGATCAAAACATGAATGGTTTAATTTAAATTCGTTAAGGCGATACCCATTCGCTGAAAACGATACTTATATTTTTGAACGTATTGATTTGCCTGACTATTTAATTTTAGACGTAAATATAGCTATAAACAGTGAAAACATAATTCCAGAACTTTCATGCATAAATATATCTCCGTATATTGTTTCAATATCTATAAGAGATCAAATATCTGGAAATGATATAGCGACTTCTACTTGCTTAATATCTGAAGAAAACTCTACTCAGGACTTAAACGCCTGCTCAGATATAGGCATATCTGGGAAAATAGTTTTTGGAGAGCTATCTAGACTTAAAAAAGATAATTTTTATGGTTTAACTAAGTTTGAACCAAATCAGTATACGATATTAAATTATTGTTATTTCTGTACAGGAGACAAAGTTGTTACGGGTTCAAAAATAAATGGAATAGATTCTGGATCAAATAATATATCGATTGTTACAAATTTATATTTAAAGACGTTTGTATCAAATTCCATCAATTACAATAACACTGAAGAAACTGATGTAATCTTCTACGTCAATAAACCAGAAAGTTTTAAAAAAATTTGCGAAATACCAAAAACTCTTTGTTCTTGTCCAGAACGACCAATACAAAAAATAAATACAGTTTCTCCTGATGAAAACGGCAATATAGAAATTGTTATTGGAAGCTATAAATTGGTCAACAAGGGAGATATAAGTGAATATGAATTAGACATAACCTCACCAGACACGGATTTACTTTTATTTAATCAAGATAATGACATTGTATTAACTCTAGATAAAAATATAGAAGTATGCGAAGACACTGAATTATTGCCATTTGAAGACGGAAGATTGCCCAGTGAAGCGGCTTTAATTGATTAATTTTTAAGCTATGGAAAATATTTTTTACAAAGAGTGGCAAAATCAAAACGAACTAAGATCTTTTCCATTTATAGATCCACATAATATAATTCCATCTGAAATTTTTGTTGATTTATCTATATCTTGCTTTGGAAATGTAGACGTATTTTTATCATCTATTTCTATATCAGAGCAAAACATAAACGGTAAATTTTTGGATTCTAGCAATAATTTGTATAAATTTAATAAAGACATTATTAAATCCGACACTAAAATTAAAATATACAATAAGTACGACAGAGACGTTGGCAGTGTAGTTTTGAGTAAAAATTTCTATAGCATACTATTAAAAACCAAAAAAATTGAAATACCGCAAATTGCAGGCGGTGGAATTAAAGTTTATCCTTCTTGTGTTTTTTTAGTTAACTCAAGCCAAGCTGAATTTATTTCAATTAATGGAGCAGCACAATCTGGCATATTTAATTTTATTGAGTCTCCAGAAGTAAAAATAGATGGTACTGGGTCTGACATAGTCTTTAATATTTCTGGTTCTTCAAGCGATGATGAATGCTGTACTCTGATCGACAAAAACACTAATCAACCTGTTCCCATACTAAAGAGATTGAATTTAATCTCATCAAATAATGGAAAAGTTTTAATAAAAGTTAGAGACTCTGGGCAACCTATAAATGTGCTACAGGATAGGCAAATACTAAGAATAAATTACATTCCAAATGGAATACAAATTGGAGTAACAAATTGACATCATCATATCCATCTTTCTTACAGGAAAACAAAAACAGATTTTTTCCGTTTTTAGAGCACAACCAAATAGATCTATTGCCGAATTCTTGCTTCCTTGACTTAAGGGGATGGACAAGATTGAGGCAAGTTCAAAAACCAAAGTTAACTTTAATTTACAGCGGTAAAGAAGGAACAGCCCCCCCGTTGCAGTATTCAGGTGATTTTGAGATAAAAGAAAACCATGTTCACCTGTTTTTTGAATTGCATGATAGTATAGGCACTGACATAGCAAATAGAACAGTTTGCATGTACATACCATTGAATAATGCTCAGTGGCCATTTGTTAGCGTAGAGAATTATTACGTAGAAAATAAAATAAAGATATTTGAAATTAGGTGCCTGGTCTCGGAAGATATATTAAATATATTTACAGATAGCGATATAATATCTTTTGATAATGACGGGATAGAAATTGAGCCATCTCTTTATATGTCTTGTGGTGGTGTTTGTGTAGATCAATTAAACATCAAAACTCAAGATGGTGCCAAAAAAAGAATTTTAACGGGTAAGTTAAATTTTTTACCAGGAACTAATACAGACACAAAAACAATAGATTCATCAATATTTATATCGGCTTACCCAGGATACGGAAATGGAAACGATATTTATACTGGCAGTAGCCTTGGGATTTGTAATGGTTTAATATCATCTATAAATGGTGCAGGTCCAACTGAAAACGGTCAATTTTTTATAAAAGGAGATGATTATATCAAAGTTATTGACGATAAAATAAATCACAAAATAATATTGGCTATCTCACCGAGAAGTAAAGCATTTAAATGTGTTACTGAATAATTAATTTATTTATGCAAAGTGATTGTAATTTCATTGTTCCAGTTATTTCTGTATGTACAATTCCTTCCGTAGAACTGGATCTTTTGTGTAAAACTCCAGATAATCAGTTAATAGTTAGTGCTGGGCAAATGGAGTTTGAAATTGGATGCCCTGGATTTCCTGGCCCACCTGGAGTAGATATCACTGGACCTCCTGGTTTTTCTGGGCCCCCTGGACCTCCTGGACCCCCTGGAGTTGTTGGACCCCCTGGAGTTGTTGGACCTCCTGGAGTAGTTGGACCTCCTGGGGTTGTTGGACCTCCTGGAGTCGTTGGACCTCCTGGTGTTGTTGGGCCCCCTGGACCTCCTGGAGTCGTTGGACCTCCTGGGGTTGTTGGACCTCCTGGAGTCGTTGGACCTCCTGGAGTCGTTGGACCTCCTGGGGTTGTTGGACCTCCTGGCGCGGCTGGCGCTGATGGCGCGGCTGGCGCTGATGGCGCGGCTGGCGCTGATGGCGCGGCTGGCGCTGATGGCGCGGCTGGCGCTGATGGCGCGGCTGGCGCTGATGGCGCGGCTGGCCCACCTGGACCACCTGGCGCGACTGGCCCACCTGGACCTTCTGGACCGCCTGGACCTTCTGGACCACCTGGACTTTCTGGACCACCTGGACTTTCTGGACCACCTGGTGCTCCTGGAAATCCTGGAGATGATACGTACACTACTGGACCACAAGGGGACTCAGGAGATGATGGTTCGCCTGGTATTCAGGGTGGTATAATTTGTCCAAATTGCGTAAATTGTAAATGGGCATAAAGCAAATATTAAATTTTTATGGATAGTGACTGTAATTTTATCATTCCACAAATAAGAAATTGTTTAATTGAATTTCCTATTGTATCATTGTTTTGCCCTAAAATAGACATAGATTTTTCTGCACAAGTACACTCTTCTTCTGATTTAATTCAAGGGTGTAGTGGGATTACTGGGATTACTGGATTGTCTATTACTGGCCCACCTGGACTTTCTGGACCACCTGGACTTTCTGGACCACCTGGACTTTCTGGACCACCTGGACTTTCTGGACCACATGGACTTTCTGGACCACCTGGACTTT
>Ga0214921_10000841_pt1 | contig 54760 bp, 54 predicted proteins | sample LL1505_MetaG_FD_177992 | JGI IMG/M metagenome (GOLD analysis project Ga0214921, IMG submission 177992) | Freshwater microbial communities from Lake Lanier, Atlanta, Georgia, United States - LL-1505 | ecosystem: Environmental > Aquatic > Freshwater > Lake | place: USA: Georgia | collected... | reverse complement strand
ATCCATTTTTATCCTTAATTTACGCTGGAGATTTCCACAGAAAAAATATAACCCACTTTTTATCCAATATTATTAGATATTATGATGTTGTTGAAGAGGTCAATATTAAAGGCGATTTTATGTACAATGAAGACCGTCAAATGAGATGCACTTATATGCCTAATTTTAACTTTAACGAATTAGCTCTCCAATACGGGGTTGATATTAAAAATATCAGTTATGTTGCACCTCATTATGTTGAACCTCCACCAGCAATAAGCTATGGAGGAGTTCCAAAGAGATCACAATCTAGAGGAGCTAAAGCGGGAAGAAAATCACCAGTAAGAGGAACTAAAGCGGGAAGAAAGACACAAGTAAGAAGATCACCAGCTAGAAGATCACCAGCTAGAAGATCACCAGCTAGAAGATCGCCAGCTAGAAGATCGCCAGCTAGAAGATCACCAGCTAGAAGATCACCAGCTAAAAGATCGCCTGTAAGAAGATCGCCTGTAAGAAGATCACCAGCTAGAAGATCACCTGTAAGAAGATCAGGTAGACGGTAATTTTTATAATTTGATTAAATTATAAAAACATTATTTAGTGTCTTTTAGAACCTTTTCTCTTAGAGTGTCTTTTAGAACCCTTTCTTTTAGAGTGTTTCTTACCTCTTGACATTTTACGAGATTTCTTACCCCTCTTAGAACCCTTGATACGTCTTCTAATTCTTTGAAATAACATATCAAACATTGGTTCAATAGCTTCTTCTTTAGCTGCTTCTTCTAACTTTTCAAGTTTCTCTTCAACCTTTTCCTTAGCTTCTTTAACTTCTTCTTTTATGTCTGCAATAACTGCAGCTGGAGCGCCTGCAACAATTGCTTCTTCTAATTTTTCTTCCTTCTTATCAAGGACTGCTTCTGCTTTATCTAATTCCTTCTTTTCTTCTTTAATTTCAGCTTTGAGATAACCTGCTGGTGGACCCATTGGACCTTGAAATTTATTTAATTTTTGAGACATCTTTTTCTTATACAAAGAACCGGATTTTGCCTTGCAGTATCTGCTTCCTTTCTTAGTAACAACATAATCACAACTTGGATTATAACCACATTCAGCTTCATCTAAACCTACACAAGGAGACTTTCTACGAGTTCTTCTAACTTTTCTCTTAGAGGTCTTTTTAGATCCTTTCTTTTTATAAGTTCTCTTAGAACCCTTCTTACGATAAGACTTCTTGGAACCTTTACGAGAAGATTTCTTTCTGTATGAACGTTTTGGCATTTTTACTTTAAATATTATAAAGTAAAAAAATATTTTTTTTAATTATTTATTTTATTTCCCAATTAGCGTCTTTTAGAGTATTTCTTACCACGAGACTTTCTTGAACCCTTTCTGGATCCTTTACGAGAACCCTTCTTTCTATAACTTCTCTTGGATTTCTTAGAACCTTTACGAGAACCCTTTCTGGAACCCTTCTTTCTGTAACTTCTCTTTGATTTTTTAGAGCCTTTTCTACCCTTTTTAATTCTCATTGATGGTGGACCCAATGGACCTTCAAAAACTAAACCACCGGTGACAGTACCTTGTCTTGATCTACAACCACGTTTCTTAACATAAGTACAGTTTGGATCAGTAAGACATTGTGCTTTCTTGTTAGTTGAACATCTGTTAGATGGATCAGCCTTAAATCTGGATAATCTTCTTGATTTCTTAGAACCTTTACGAGAACCCTTCTTTCTGTAAGTTCTCTTGGAACCCTTACGAGAACCTTTTCTAGTTGATTTCTTTCTATAAGTACGTTTAGCCATTTTACTTTAAATATTATAAAGTAAAAAAAAAAAAAATTTAATTAATTATTTACGGGGAGTGAAGGACCCTGGGTCCTCCGTGCCATCGCTAAACCTACCAAATTTTAGGGAAGACCCTGGGTCTTCCGCAGAAGTATCAGGCTCTACGAGATTGTTTCCCGAAGGGAAACGGAGCGACTTCGTCGCGATGTATTCTTATAAAAATCAGGTTGATTTGTTTCCCGAAGGGAAACGGAACCCCGGAGGGGTGATAGTGAGAGACCCAGGGTCTCTCGAGATGCACCACACGATAATGTCTCTTGTGAGAACATATTATTTTACTACTATTTTTTAATCTTTAATCAAGGTCTTTTATTTTGGTTTTATTATAAAAAAGTTTAATCTCTTCTATTTCTTTCTGAGGGACTTCAAATGATATTTTATCCTTTATAACTTTTTCAAGTATATCTACCCTTCTTTTCCACTCTTCTTCATTTAACTCATAAAATTTTTTCTTATGGATGTCTTCAATCTTTGTTAAAGGCTTGAAACATCCATCTACTTTTCGATTATTTTCTTCAGAAGACCCATAACTATCAGGGTTAAATCGTATCAGTATTAATGGTCTGTTTCCAAGATCTTCGAATAGTTGCATAGTTCTCTTGTTTTCACACTCATAGTTTTTGTGCTGGTTCTCATCGCACTCTATTATGATAGAGTATAAAAGAAGGTCAATAAGAACATCAGGTCTCTTCTTACTACATCCTCCATCTACAGCTTTATCAAAAACCATATTAATATCTTTATCAGGAAATCTCCTTCTTAATTCATCCCTTAAATAACGCTCTTTTATCTTATATAGAGTAGACTTTTCGTGGTCTGGATAAGCATTACAAAAACAAGCCTGACATAGAGGGTAAAATTGCGTTCTTTTATCAACAAGTATGATTTTACACTCTCGACAAGCACAATTAGGATTACATATAATGCATTTATTTTTCTTTTTATTATGTTCACAAAAGCAACTTCCATTGCATTCTCTACAACTATTTCTTATTTTATTATGTTCGCATATAGAACTTCCCCCGCAGTCTCTGCATACACTTTTTCTTATATTATGTTCGCATATAGAACTTCCCCCACAGTCTCTGCATTGACTTTTTACTTTATCGTGTTCGCATATAGAAGCCCCTTTACAGTATCTGCACCTACTTCTTATTTTATCGTGCTCACATATTCGACTTCCCTTACACTCTCTGCATATACTTTTTATTTTATCGTGTTCGCAAAATGCACTTCCATTGCATTCTCTACAACTATTTCTTATTTTATCATGTTCGCATATAGAACTTCCCTTACACTCTTTACATACAGCTCTTCTTATATCGTGTTCACAATATAAACTTCCTCCACAGTCTCTACATTGTCTTTTTATTTTATCGTGCTCACATTTTGATTTATTAGATTTGCATTTTTTGCACTGATTTGACCCTTTATAAAAATTATCTAAATTGAAGCTTATTTTACAGTCAATACAAGTCTTACTCATTTTTATATTATATTTATATATTTTTTACTTTAAATATTTAAAGTAAAAAATCAATTTCATTTTAACCTATAATTTAATGTTTCTTGGAATGCTTCTTGTGGTGCTTTCTAGAGTGTCTTTTAGGTTTCTTACCTCTAGATTTACGGGAAGATTTTCTTGATTTCTTACCACGAGACTTTCTTGATTTCTTAGAACCCTTTCTGGACTTTCTTTTGGAAGAACGTTTCTTACCACGGGATTTACGAGAAGACTTACGACTCTTCTTACCTCTGGATTTACGAGATGATTTACGACTCTTCTTACCTCTGGATTTACGGGAAGATTTTCTACCTGATTTCTTGTGAGATTTCTTGTGGGACTTTCTCATCTTCTTGATAGATTTGAGGGTACGTCTAGCCTTCTTCAAGGATCTTTTCAAGGACATAGTTCTCTTTGACTTTCTACCATGCTTCTTCATGGACTTTTTAAGGGATCTTCTAAGCTTGGTGACTCTTTTCTTTGCGCTTCTTAATGAGCGTTTTGACATATGTGAACGTTTAGCCATTTTATTTTAAATATTAATAAAGAAAAATATTTTTTTTTTTATTAATTTAACATTATCGTGAAGTTTTAAGGTTTTGATTTTTTTATTTTATCGTGATGGTACTCCCCGTAAGCTTCTTTCATCTCTTCTTCCTTATCATCAACAGTAATAATGCACCCATTTCTTCTTATGTTATTAATATCGGATAATTTTTCGTCTATTTTACTTTCTATATAATATGAGGTTTTAACAAGCATCTCTTTAACTTTTCTATAAGGTATATAATTTGTATCTCCTGTAGGGTTAAATTTTAACTGTTGATCTACTATATACTTGAGTGGTGGTTTAGCTTTTATTTTATCTTGTAATTCAGCTTGTAATTTAGCTTGTAATTGAAGTGTTGTTTGAGGTGTTAATTGAGCCTGTAATTTAACTTGTAATTCTTTTAATTCTTTTTCAAAGACCTCTTGTAATTCTTTTAATTCTTTTTCAAAGACCTCTTGTAAATTAGTTTTTAATGTTTGTAGTTCAGGTAAATATTGTTCTTGTATTTTTTCATCGATAAATCCAATTTGTTCTTGTATTTTAAGGTAAATATATTGTTTTAATTCCTTTTTTAATTCTTGTTCTTTTATTTGATCGGATGATTCTATTGCAGACAATATACTGTTCATTATATTTGGATTAAATACATTATTGAAGTAATCATCAAAAGTAATATCTGTAAACTTATTTAAAATTTTCGAATATGTGATTAACTTAGTATAGTCTTCCCGTGTTGGTAAACTATTTAAATGCATTAAGGCATCATGTATATATATATTTTTATCGTCATCGTTTAACCTTTTTTTATCACAAACACGAGCTACAAAATCTGGGTTTAATTTATTACATAAAATAGCATCTTGTGTTGAGTCGTACCATAAGACTTTTGCGTTGTCTCCAGTCCATACAGCACTAGAACAAGCTGCCATAGATATAAGAAGCTGCATATTATCATTTGTAAATAATGGAATTCCAAGCTGTTTGCACTGCATAATTTGACCAAAGTCTCCTATCCTCTTTAAAGCAACCCAAAAATCTAAATATTTACAACTTATAGGTGATAAAGGATGATCTTGTTTATATTTAATTTTAGAGTTTTTATTAGATAATAACACATTTATCAGTAAGCCTATAACAACACTTACACAATCACCAGGAGACATACCCTGACCGTTAGGTAATTTTACACAACCTTTATTCATATTACCTAGAAAGTATATATAAGAAACACTTTTCTTAATAGCTTTTAATGTATCATTTATATTTTTAAGAATATCTTTTGTGTACTTTTTAGCTCGAATTAATCTTAGAAGAGTTTCTATATGATAGTCAATATCATAATTAAGTTCAGTTTCTTTTTGTTCTATTTTATAGTTAGATAAAGCACCTATAAAGTCTTTTATAGTACCAGGATATTTATCACTCTTTTTCGTATTAACACAGCTTGAATTATTACTAAAATAATCATTGGCGATATTATCACATAAAGTATGAGACTTCTTATCGTTTGAATATTCCAAAGTCAAATTACAAAAACTACCCGTATATTTATATACAAAATCGTATCCACTACAAAGAGGTATTATTGTCTTCTCTATAGGAACAAATTCTTCAATAACCTGACTGCTATTTGATCTGTTGGCATCAAATAATGAGGCTGGAAGAATAACATTAGTCCCTTTAAAGAAATTACTGCTTCCTTTATCCACATCTTTTGCATAATAAGGAATGGAATATTCATCATCTTTATAAGCTTTGATTTCATTCCAAAAAATATCCTTAAGATTTTGTATCAAACCATCCTTATTATCCATATTAAAGTCAAAGTTATACATCAAATACGCATATAGAAAATCGCCTTCCCATCCCTCTGATGCATCCATAAATATATTTGACACATCATAAAGAAGCTTTGCTACTTCTAGTTTATTTCCATCAACATCTACTACTAATGGCTTTAAAACAGTATGTTTTACGTCTGGATGAAAACCGGTTACTTCATACTTATCATTAAAGTTGAAAAATGAGTTTTGATACATCTTGTCAAAGTTATAATAATGACGTATAGTATAGCACTTACTACCATCATTTTCAACTTCTTTTTTACCTCCTTCAGCTAGTCCACGCCAGCGATGTCCATATATTTTAAAGCACAAGTGGTCTATTATTTCATTAAGGTTTCTTTTACCTTGGTTAAGCCTTTCTTCTTTAAAGTCGTGAAAAGTATCAATCCAAAGGAGTGTTGGAAGGGCAAATTTAGGATGTTTTTTTATAAAGAATAAATAATGTATTATTGTTTTCCCTTCACATTTATCGATTTTTTGTATGATAAATGAGGTTGCTATTTTGTTATATGTTTTTGCAAGCTGTTTTGGAGTATATATATTGTTATAATAATCATGGTAATCTTGTTCAAGGTCAGCCACCAGATTTAATTTATCCTCTTCATAAGTACCATCCTTTTTAACCCACCAATTACTAAGGTCATCTTTATACTCTCCGACAATACCATATTTAACAATGTTGTCTTCATTAAGTCCTGCGTAAAGAAGAGCTTCTTTTTGTTCAGAAGGTATTATTTTTGGCGACGATTCTATAGATTGAGATGAGGATACACTTTTAACTTTCTTATCAGCTTCAACAATAATATCTATACTTTTAGTTAATTTTTCAATATCTTTTGATAGCTTATCAATATACTTAGAAACGTTTCTTTCAAGTGTAGGTTTTTGTCTTTTCATAAGTTGATTGTAAGTATTTTCTAACCTTTTTTTAGTCTTGGGTACATTTATTTTCTCTATCTTAGGTTTAAGAAGAAGATATAATGCATTTTTTAGTTGTCTTTCCTTTACATTAGGATCAATTACCTCCTCTTCAGGTTCAATTACCTCCTCTTCAGGTTCAATCACCTCATTATCCTTAGGTTCAATTATCTTACGCTTCTTTTCACGAGTAATACTCATTTTAATAATATATTTAATATTATTAAAAAAAATCTTTAACTATACAATCTTTTGAATAACTCTTCCCGGATGCTTTCCTCTACCCTTGACATTAACCGTAAAAATGTTTTATCGTAAAATGGATATATCCCTTCTTCTCCCTCATATTTACCACTTATAACATTTTTCCCTTTCTCTTCAACCTCTTCTATATCTTCGTTACTTACAAGTTTCAATATGTATTTATCCTCCATACTTTCTCCCTTATAAACTTTCTTTGTATATTTCAATCTTTTTTCTATTATACAATCAAGGGTAAATCCTATAAGCACATAAGCACTTCTTAAATCCGTAATTCTATCCCCTATATATTCCTCTTCATACTCCATAAATATCTCTTCTTTAATATTCCCCTCATTATCTAACCTCAAATGTGTCATAAATCCTCCAGGCATAACGAGAGGGTCTCTCACAAACGCAGTATCCGCGGTCTCAAAAGGTCTAAGAGAAAATCTTATTTTATTACCTTGTGTAAAGTAATACAACTTTACATTTCCAATATGGTCTGTACTCATCCATATTTCTTTAATCGCATTATTAACCTCTTTTATAATAACTAACGCATAATCTCCGTTTAAAGCATCATTCAAATTCTTAAAATTAAAATTATACCTTTCAAACAACTCAAAAATTGTCTTACGAATATCTTGCTTTTCATCATGCACAAATGTTATGGAAAGACTTAAAAGATTGTATATTCTACCCTTAAAAAATATGTGATAAGTTTCCTTTATATAAGACACTGTAAATTTGTTTATAAGTTCGATGTGGTCTCCTTCTATATATCCTTCCATCTTATCCCAATATCTTTTTACTTTTAAAATGAAATTTTAATATTGTTTTTTTATTCTTTATAAAAAATGGATACTAAGTATATTATATCAGCTTATTTTATCCTGAATTACTTCTCTATATTTTACTTATGTTATGTAGATCAAGATTTTAAAACCATCTCAGAATACCCCGGGTTTTTCACCCAATATTTTTTACTCTTAGTTTCCCTCGCATTATATATTATTCAGTTATATAAACCAACAACTATTTTGCCATATAGAACTGCCCTTCAAAAATTAAAATTAAACCCAAAGGTATATTTTACCTATCAAATATCTTTTTTAATTTATACATTAATTTCGTCTTTTGCAATCCCTCAATACATATTTTTAGTAAATTACTCTTATACAAACCTTATATCCTATAAACCATATATAGCGTATCTTTGTTCTACAGGAATACTTTGTATAACAAAAATTAAAGTATTATCTACAAAAGAGGAAACTACCCCATATTTTATAGCGTAAAGATGACTCGTATAAAGGATTCTCCTATAATAGTTCCTACTATATCTCACCTTATCATACCTTGTATTTTATTATTTATGAAAACTTATAAAATAAACGAAATATGTTTCTTTCTTTCATTTTCTGTGTCTTTGTTAAGGGCTATAGTAAGTTTTGATTTAATATGTAAGAAAACCCCCATAATATACGTTATTAACTTTCTCTTATTTTTAGACTTTGCTGTAGTTTGTATTTATATTGTTTTTTCTATACTATCAAAAGACCCTTTTATTTGTATTTTCTGTATCATTTACTTTATAGGATTTATATGGGTATTTTTTGAACTGAGACAACTTAAAAAAAATGAAGAAGAGTTAGAAGTTTTAACTGAACCGATAGAATGTTGTATATGTTGTGAAACTATAAATAAAGGGAAAAGATTAAGTTGTGAACATATATTTCATAAAGAATGTATAGATACTTGGTTTAGGGAAAAGCCGAGTTGTCCTTATTGTAGAACTGAAAATGTATCTTGAGTTTCCGCGAAAAATAAAAAATATTAAATTTAAAAATACCTTGTCTTTATATTAAAATGTCAATTTTAGATAAAGCAATGGCTATGCAACGTGAGCAGGAAAAATATATCGGGGGACAAGACAGAGTTAATGCTGAACAATCTCGTGCTAAGGGTAGTAATAAAAAGAAACAGTTCCTGGAAACAGTTAATGATGATGATGAATTTGAGGTTGCAAACTCTGCTTATTCTGCATCTTCAGAGCAAGAATTAAACTCTAAAGGAAGGGATAAAATTTTCTCATCAAAATCAAAAGAATTTGAAGCCGTGACAGCTTCCAAAGAAGACCTTGAAAGATATGGTATTAAGAAAGGTATGAAGGCGGAAGACATAGCTAAGATGCGGAATCAGTTTAACTAAATGGCATTCGCTGTAAAAAATAATTTAAAGAAAAAATAAAATAAAATAAAAAACAATATTAATATTGATGCGAAAGATACTTCATACTCCTGTTGCTATTTTTAAGCCTGATAAAGTTATTGATAGGTATAATCATTGGATGAAATTTTTACCTTATATTAAACCTTATTATGCAGTCAAATCGTTATGCGATGAAAGTATTATTTCAACTTTAGCAAAGACTGATATAATAGGGTTTGATGTTGCAAGTATAAATGAAATAAAACAGGTTATTCCTTATAGTAAAGATATTATCTTATCTCATCCTATAAAACAGGTGGAAGATATTACTTTTGCTAAAGATAATAATATTAGATATATTGTAGCTGATTCTATAACAGAAGTTAAGAAGATTAAATCTGTATATCCGGAGGCTGAAATTATTTGGAGAATCAAATCTTATGAAAAACATTCAGACATTAAATTTAATGCTAAATTTGGAGCAACTATTGAACAAACAAAAAATGCAATAGAAAAATATAACCTCAAAAATATATCTTATCATGTAGGTTCAAAATGCAATAATATGGAATCTCACTTGAAAACAATACAAACAATTTTATCTCTTAATTCAGACATAAAAATGATAGATATAGGAGGAGGTTTTACATCTAAAAATGATATTGTAAAACTTAGTGAATTATTATCACCTTTACAACATAACCATTTATCTAATATAAAAATTGTAGCTGAACCAGGTCGGTATTTTAGTCAATCAAGTTTAGATATAATCAATAAAGTTATTGGGGTGAAAAGAAGTTCTCATCATATGGATATATTTGTTAATGATTCTATCTATAACTCTTTTAGTGGAAAACCTTTTGATCATCAAGAATTTTTACCTAAACCTTTATATAAATCAAATAAAGCCCTAAAATGCACTATATGGGGTAATACTTGTGACGGAGAAGATAAAATTATGGAAAACATATCTTTACCTATCCCTAAAATTAACGATCTCATTAAATGGGAAAATATGGGGGCATATTCTTTAGCAAATGCGGTTGACGGATTTAACGGGTTTCCAAAAACATCAGTTATATGGCGGTAAATGAAGGTCTGAAATACAATGAGAGACTCTCTCACTCAGTATATTTTATGAGTTTAAACAACCTCATAAAATGTTTAATTGTATAAAAAATCATCATGTGATGCATCTTGAAAGGCACGGCCTCTACTCCCCGTAGCTTCTTTCCATATATGAGGAAAACAAGGTTCAACTGTTATCGTGTGGTGCATATCAAAATCAGGTTGATTTTGATACGGCACTCCCCGTATCGTGGGATGTTCTTCGTCTGTTATATCATCATCATATATTGCATCATGAATATCTTCATCAATATCATCGTCATCTTCTATAGATTTTGCATATGTCTCATCACATATATAATTTATAAATTTTCTGTTTGGATGCATAAATTCGTCTGCTTTTAAAAGTTTAGAAAAATCAGTATCTTTGTAAGTATCATTTATTTTATCAGCTATTGCATTATATTGTGAGGTTTTTCGGTAGTCATTTAAGCACTTGGTAATATATTTTTGTAGATTGTTTCCTGTAATCTGTTTTGCATCTTCTCTTTCGTCTATATATTTTAAAGTTTTTCGTCTACGGTCAGTTGTTTGAAGAGCGATTAATCCTGCATCATTTCTACAAGCGTGATCCATAAACCATTTTGCCGTTCCTATTTCACCTTGTAACATATATTTTTCATTACAAGTTGTCTTAAGAAGGTTGACAATTCTTTTTCTTGAAAGTATAAATGGCTTAGCACAAGTTAGATTTACAGTATAATTTTTAGTTGTATTATTAATAGTTGTCTTATTAGCTAAACTAAAAAGCTTATCCTGAAGGTCTTTTATAATTTTATCCTTCTCTTCCAACTGATTATTCTTCTCTTCAAGTTGCTTATCTTTCTCTCTAAGTTGATTGTCTTTTTCTTCAATCGTGTAATTATGTTTATTTAGAAGGTCAATATGGAGTTGTTCTTTATCACACTCACACTTTTTATAGTGTTTATTAAGGTCATCTTTAAATATAAAAGTTTGACTACACCATATACAATTATATGTAGTTTTAGGTCTATTTTCAAGGCATTTTTTACTTGTTTTTAAGTGTTTTGATAAATACCTTTTCTCTTTAAAAATCATATTGCAAAACATACAATTGTATTCTTCGTCTTGAGATGAAGAAGAGTTTTGAGATTTTGAATTTTCGCCAGAATACTTCATTGCTATCTATTATAATATAGTTCAATATATTTTTAACTTAAAAAAATTTTTTTTAGTAGAGTAAATTTATAAAAAATGCGTTAAAATGCTCTACTTTTCTATATAAGTATCCAAATAAAAACAGCCTTAAAATCTATCATTGATATACAACTATAATTTTACCCTGATTTATAGGGTCTAGAAAAAGGCTCAACAAATGAGGGTGTATTTTTTTTAGCCCAAAAAAAAGTCTTCAAGAAAAAGGCCCTTTTCATTACATTTAAAAGTATTTTTATGAGTTAAAACTAACTCGTAAAAATATCATTTACAGCGAATGCCATTTTAAAATGAGTAACTTTTCTTCATAGTTGAGGCTCGGAGAGCCTGTTTTGCGTAGCAAAACGGAGCAACCTTCGGTTGCGGTTCCAAATGCTAAAAAAGATAGACATTTTAAAATGATACGGAGTATATTTCATTTTTTTTTAGTTATAGTGATAGTTACATCTCTCTCAAATTTATCAAGATTAACTTTAAATTGTTCAGTCATAGTCTCATCTAGTATTGGTCTCATGTTGTTCGCTCTCATAAATTCTAACATACCGCATATACAAAACATCTGGACGTCATATACTACTTTTTTCTTATTATCACGGTCTTTATACTTTGACAATTTTATAAATTCTTCTTTAACGTAAGCAAGCTCTTTTTTCTTTTCTTCAAGTTCTTTAAGAGCTTCGTTATATTTAGTCAAAAGGTCGTCTCTATTATAGTCAGCAGTCTCAGCAGTCTCAGTAGATTTGGTCTCAGAAGATTTGGTCTCAGCAGACTCAGTCTTAGCATACTCAGTAGAGGTCCTTTTAGAAAGACATTTTTTACTTGTTTTTATATGTCTTTGAAGGTTAGATTTATCTTTAAATTCTGACTTGCAAAACTCACAAGAAAATTCCGACATTGTATTATTACTATAACCTTTTTATTCTTTAATTTACTTCAAAAAAAATTTTTATCGATATCCGGTTACGGAGTATAATACAAATAAAAGTATCACTGTAGAGAGTGCAAGAAGCTTATTTTCTGTTATTTTATTCTTATATAAATAATAACCGAATATTAAGGCTAATATGAAAGATATATATTTAACCTTAGATAAACCTTCATTATTTCTTCCACATATAAGTTCATTTTTTACACCATCAACAACAACGTCTTCTCCTATATCATTCTTAACAATTCTAGGAAGGCACACCATCCCGTTTATAAGTCCAAATAACACAAACAATAAGACTACCCCAACAACCATATACTTTACCCCAAAAATAGACTTATAGAAGTTATATAGAGATTTTGAATTAGTTATAGCTGTATAACCTACAATTAAAGGAGGAATGAAAACATAAGCTAAAGCTTGCCGACTAACACCAACATCACCCATTTTTATTAGTAGATTAAGATAAAAAACTTAAAATAAATAATTTCCAGCTCTATCCCACGAACCTTCGCATAATTCACATGTGCCTTCATTATATATAAAAGAAAGCATAAGCCTGTTATTACTCCAATATGCTTTATATTCTCCATGTACCTTTCCATCTTTATAAGTAGCATAAATCCGTAAAACTCCATTTCTATACCACTCTTTATACTCACCATTTTTTATTCCATATTTCACTCTATATCTAGCTTTCGTGTGGGTCTCTCGAGATGGCGGGTCCTCCACTCCCCGTAAACGATTATATTCTTCAAAATACCCTTGGATATAGTCTTCAATAATATTTGCTATATTATTATCCATATATTTAAGGGTATTGAAAACTGATAAAATAATCTCTTTTTCTGGGGTCATTTACTTTAAATAGTCCTTTACTTTTAACCCATCTTTAAATTCTAGGTGATCTATTAACTTTCCATCTTCAGTCCATTCTTTATACTCACCTTGTGATTTTCCTTCTTTACTAAAGTACTGATATCTTATATTCCCATTTTCCCAAAATTGTTTACTCTCTCCTTCTATTAGGCCTTTTTTATAAGTAGTAGTAGCCCATGTAGTTCCATCTTCATAAAATTCTATTTCATAACCTTCTTTTAGACCTTCCTTATACATAACAATAGAAGACAATTGCCCATTATACCACCACTCAATAGACTGTCCATCTAAAACTCCATTTTTCCAGTCTGAAATTTTCTCTATTTTACTAGTTAAAGTAACATCTTTTTGAAAAAATTGGATACTCTTACCGTGTCTTTTACCATACCTCAGAGTTGTTTGTGGCATACTTATACCAATAAATATACATGCAGGGTGAGTTTCATATATATAATCATCTATAATATTAGCTATGTTATTATCCATATATTTAAGGGTGTTGAAAACTGATAAAATAATATCTTTTTCCTGGGTCATTTTTCCTCTCATTTTAAGCATTATAACTTATATTTTTAAGCTTAAAAATATAAGTTATAATGTTCTTGTGATTTTTACTTTTAAAAATGAAAAGTGCTATAAAAGCCCTAGGACTAAAGGTTTAATAAAACAGAAGAAACAGAAGAAAAAATCACGTTAAACTTCTTTAGGATTTTTAATAATATATAATGCATGTTCTTTTAGTTCGTTACTCATATATTTAGAGCATATAGAAGCTATATCTTTATATTTTTTAATAAATAGATTTGTTATATCATTCTGAGCCTTCTTTTCCAGGTATAGGATTTTTTCCATACAACTCATATATAAATAAAAAGGGTCGGTTTTAAGCTGAAAAAGATAATCAAATATTCTTATATCTTCAAATGGCAATGAGGTAAAATTATCTAATTTACACCCAGACAAATCTTCATCTACACTAATTAACCAGTTTTTAAATTGCTCTAACGTGTACCTGTAATATTCCTTTTCTTTCATAAATTCTTCAGCTAAATCCCTAATGTTATATCCTTTGTGGTAGTCCATTTTAATACTTATTAAATAAATATTAAAATTTTATATTTTTAAGCTTTTAAATACAAGGGCATATCTATGTTCTCTTTTAGACATAGTTCCGTCGGATACTTTATCCTCAAATTTCTTTGTAATTAATCTTTGGAACTTTTTCTCAGTATCTTTAAGTAAAAACATACTTCTACGGGGCAACATAACCGGATATTGTTTTCTTGTTTTTGTATCTACAAATGTCATCTCAATATCACTTCCTAAATTTATTACTACTACACAAGGATTATAATACTTGTAATCTTCCATTTCTGGAGGCATACCTTCTCCGGGGTTTAATACACTCCAATAAAAGTCGTTCAATTTATGGGGTAATTCAACTGAAAAATCTTTTGCAATACAACTCATCACGGTTTTAATTTGGATAGATTTATTACCTTTGATAAGCTCTATAAGTTTATCTTCTGTTTCTTCATCTATAGAGTTTCCTACAAGGGTTAATTCCTTAGGAATATTATTAAGGTTATAAGCGTGATTCCCTATATTTACAATTTTTCCAGAATAATGAGTATATGGCTTTACTTCCATTTTTATTATTATAATATAGAAAATTTCTTTTTATATTATAAATGTGCTATACTCCTCAAGCATCTGTCTATGCTTTTATAATAGGGATGGTTTCATCCTCATATTTACTGAAATCGGATTCTCCGGATCTTAAAGTCATTGGTGGCTTCTTTTTATTTGTATCTTTTATGCAATTATTTGACTACATATTTTGGACCACAAAAGACGATGATATAAATCGGCTATTCACAAAAATAGCTTGTATATTTAACAATCTTCAGCCTATTGTTCTTGCATTTATTATCTATAAATATAAAGGTTCAGTAAAAGGCAAATACTTAGTTTATATATATACTTTATTTATATTTTTATATACTAATAATAACTGGAAATCATTAGATAAAACAACATCTGACAAAACTATGAATGGAAGTCTTTATTGGGCTTGGAATAACTGGAAACATGCCGGGATTGTATATGGGTTATTTTTAATAACAATTACATATTTAAGTTATTACAACTTGTCTGTACCTTATAATAAGATGTTGGGTGTTTTTTTGCCATTTTTTTTCTTTATGTCTTATTTTAAATATGGTGCTTCTCATCTAGGTCGTTTTTGGTGTTATTTTGCACCCTATGCTCCTCTCATATTTTTATTCTTACATCCACATACCTCCACCATATAGTTTATACTCCTTTCCTGTTTCTGACCATCTATTTTCATATATCTTTTCCCCCTTATCATTATATACAATTTTACACATAATATTACCGTTATTATACCATTGTAAATACTCTCCTACCAAAACATCATCTTTGTAGCTACAACTTAACATCAATTTTCCACCATTTCCCCAAACCTTATGTGACCCGTGTCTTTTACCTTTTTTAAAAAACATAGTTTCATTCCTGTCATACATTATATATTCTCCCTCTAATAAATTATTTTTATAATGGCACAACATTGTAATATTACCCTTTTTATCATATACTTTTCTCGCACCATCTCTCTCTCCATAGACATACTCCATTTCATCTGAAACTTTTCCATTTTCATAATAGGTTACTTTACCGTGATATGTTCCATTTACAATATTGACCCTCTTTTTAAGCTTTTTAATACCAGGTTCTTCTGTATATTCTACACATTCTCCATTACGTATTCCATATCTTTTTGTATATTCTAAAAAGCGAAAAATGTAGTTGTCGGTAAAGCCTAAATACGACTTTTGTTTTTCCACTCTATTTTCATACATATAACTTTCCACAATATTTAGAATATTCATATCCATATATTTAAGCTTTCCCATAGCTTCTTTCAGGAGGGACAAATCCTCTTTGAAAGAACCAAGGTATTTTTTAGTAAGAGAAGACGAAGACATGTTATTTTGGAATTTATAAAAGTTCCAAAATATCATTTAAATATTTTTTTTACTTTTATAAATATAAATGGAAGGCCTAACATTAATTTCTCCAATTGTGACAGATGTAAGGACTCATACAAATTTTGGAATATATCAGGTTCAAAACATAGACAAAACAAAGGAACTATTATCTTCAATATTTTCCGGTTGTTTTAACTCAGAAATACCTATAAAATATAACGACCTTTGGGCTATTCTTTCAGATAATTTTACTGATGAAATTATAAGTTTTTGTCAAATTGTTAAACGGGAAAGTGAATGGTATATAGACCATGTTTGTACTGATCCTAATCAAAGAAAAAAAGGCTTCGGTAAAACTCTTATTGCTAATGTATTAAATAAAATAAAAACTGTAGATCCTTCCCCTAATATTATTCTTGATGTATTAGCAATTGATGATATATATAATATAGCTTTATCGGAAGAACAATATTATATTATTAAAGTTAGAGAAGAAGAAATGAGAGAACCTTTATACAGTTCAGGAATATACGAAGATGAAGATGAATATAAAAATGAGAATGACGTTCCAGCAAGCACAATAAAAAAAGATATAGAAAAGATGATTAGAAATGAAGAAGATATAGACGAGAGTAATCTTCGAAGCAAAAAAACTATCAAAGAAATACTTGAGGGTAAATATGGCATAAAATTTAAAGAAAGAAAAAATGAAGTAAATGGATACATAGATAAAATATATGATATGCTACAGGATGAAGTTGAGAATCAAACTGAAATTATTTTTCATGAAGGTTATACCGAACTAAAAGATGTCAAAAAAGAAATGAAAAAAACTCTCAATATAAGAGATATTGAGCCTTTTATTGAGACTATTAAAGACAAATTAGAACAATTAAATTCTTCCCGTAAAAGAATAAAAAGAGAGGAAAGTGAAGATGAGAATAGTGAAGATGATGAAAGTGAAGATGAGAATAGTGAAGATGATGAAAGTGAAGATGAGGAAAGTGAAGATGATGAAAGTGAAGATGAGGAAGAACCTCAAGAGGAAGAACCTCAAGAGGAAGAACCTCAAGAGGAACCTCAAGAGGAACCTCAAGAGGAACCTCAACAGGAAGTTCAACCGCAAGAGGAAGAAGATAAAGTAATATATTACAATAAATTAGTAGGTGTTAAAGGGTTAAGAGAACTCATAAGTTTTTATTCTGATTTTTTTAAGGTAAAAGTGGTAAGGATAGAGGGTAAAAAACTTTTTATAGTTATGGTTAATATAAAAGGAGATGTCAGGTTAGATTCAAACGAAATTAAGAAGAAGAATTTAGAGTTGGTAGATTATTTTATGGCTACATATAACCCTCAACATATAGAATTAAATGAAAAAGGGTATTTTTACTTTGCAAATATAAATTCATATAATCAAAGGGAAGTTATTAATAATATTTTTAAGCATTCTCCTAACCCATCTATAGTCTCATTTTTAATTAATAATTGTAGAAATATAAATTTAAGCATTCCAGAGGAACACGTTGATAGTATTTTGATAAAATATAATTTTTATTTTTTATGGTATTTTCAACAGCCTGAACCTAGGACATACTTTTTAACTGTAAGTAATACTAATAATGTAGGTTTAGTTAATCCTTTATTACAAGGTGAAATATTGTGGGTAATTTCTGCTTATACTCCTACTTATTATAACAGACTTTCTGATTTTATAATTGAATCTTATAGTTCAGTTTTACCATTAGCTTTGAACGAAATTTATTTCAGCAGTATGTTGTCTAAATTTAAAGGTATGGGTTATATAGAGAGTGAAAATTACACAGATATTTGTAATATTAACAAGAAGGTGAAATTTAGAAGTATTATTTTTACGAATAAGATAGAAGAACTGCCTTTGTTTGAAGATGAACTATATTTGAATAATAGTAGAAATTTATACATGACTGAACTTAGCGGACATGAAAAATATCTTATAAGCAGAGGTGAATTAAAGATGTTAAAATCTTTATTGAGTAAAGACGTTGAATATGGAGGTTTATATGATAAGGCTAAAATAGATAGTGTTAAAGTAGAAGGAAAAGAAATTACAAGATATAACTTATACACTTCTTCTCCTTCTATTAGAGGTGAAGAAAAAGGAGTTTTAGTTCCTATATCAGATGTGAATTATCATTCTCATCCTAATTATTGTACATCTAAACATAAACTTATAGTAGCTTGGCCTTCTGGGTTAGATATGAAAATAATAAGCTCTGAAGCGTCTTTATTTACTACACATATAAAGACACATTTATGCATTACATCAAATGGTATTTTTTTTATAAAACTTACACCTAAGTTTTACAACTTCATACAAACCTTAACTATGAGCTGTAAGAATATATTGTTCAATTTAGTAGAGTTATATTTCAAGGGGATTCAAGACTTAAGACATATATCAGAAATATCAAAAAAGTTTAATCTTGAACAAGCCTTCAAAGAAAATATTGAAAAACAGCTTGAAAATCCCGAACAATGTATTCAAACAAATATAAACTTCTTTACTACTATAATTAATGATTATTTACTTAATATAAATAAGGTTACTTTGAAGGATATATTTGATTATACAAAATATAAGACTATTACAGCGTCACAAAAAACAAAAATAGAAATACAAGCTAAGTTAAGAGACCTTATTTATGATATTACAACAGATTTTTTCTGTGAAGAATCTATAAAGAAAGGAGAACAAGATTATCCTCTTTATATCATCAAATTTAGTAACTGGGATGCATTATTACAAAATACATATTACGAGTTTGATTAAGTTATGAATATACAATATTAAAAATAAGAGGAGAAATGCCCCTCATATTTTTATTTTTTTATCGTGTTTTTATTTTGACGCAATGATTTGATGGGTGTCATCATGATGTGCGAGACAATTATTGGCACGAAGGGGTCCTTCACTCCCCGTAAATACGGTCAATGATAGACTCAAACTCATCATCTTCACACTCGATTGCAATGAATTTAACAGATTTTTTACCAGGTGATCTTATATACACAGTATTTTCTTCGGTAAATGTTTCTCTTAAATATGATTTCATAGTGTTCATTAACTCAAATTTAAAATCCTGATCCTTCTCGGCTTCCTCCATCATCTTTCTCAATTTTTCTAACTCGTTATTTTTATCATGAGTTTTAAAGGTGTCTTCAGGTTCTAATTCAATCATCATTTCTTCATCTTTAGAAACAGGTGAAACGTCAATTTCCCACATTTTAGGTGGAGGTTGATTTTTAGGAAGTTCAGGGATTTCTTCCGTTGTATGGTCATAACCGCAGTTTTTCTTATCCTTACATTTGTCTCCGAAGAAACAGATGGCTTTACGAAGCTCGCTTTTATCATGAGCAAAATGACAGCTATTACCAAACTGACAATAACCAGTTTCGGTAAGTCTTTTACACATCTGAGTTTTAAGCTTATTACGCTGAATAACATTTTTGTCAGCTATTTTAGTCTCGAAAATCTCAGTACGGTCATCTCTTATTTTAAGATTAGACACACTCTCTGTTACAGTTTTAAGAGGTTGTTCAACTTGCTTTTTTCTATAATATCTGGACATTTTAAAAGATGATTTCAAGGTTAAATTTATTTTTATTTTTCATTTAAATTTTGCTACTCATAAAGTTAAAGGAATATCTTGAGTAATTAAAAAATGAATAAATTTATAGATGTTATAAGAAGCAATAATTATACATCAATAATAGACTTTGGAGCAAACTGTAAAATCTCATATGTTGTAGATGACTTTATTAAAAACAAGAAAAGTCCCCTTTGGTATATGGTGAAAAATGATAAAGAGTTTAACGAGTATATTTTCACCTATTTGATTGATGTTTACGAAGCAGAACTTGATACTAAAAATGAAGATGGACAAACCCTGTTAATATATTGTATTGAAAAAGGATATACCAATATGATTGATATGCTTATAAGTAATGATTGTGACCTTGACCTTCAAGATAATGTGGGAATGAGCGCTTTACATTATGCTGTTTATAATCTTGATGTAAATACTGTAAAATTATTATTACTTTCAGAGATTGATGTAAGCTTAAAAGACAATTGCAAACAAACAGCTTTAGATTATGTCATAAATGGAGCACATCATCAGTTTATAGATGACCCTGAATCTAAAAGAGAAACTTGTTTTAAACTTATTTCAATCACACGATATAGCGGCAGCCAAAAATAATCACCCCTTTGGGGTTCCGTTTCCCGAAGGGAAACAAACGGACCAGTTTTTAGGGAAGACCCAGGGTCTTCCGGAGTATTACAGGCTCTACGAGCTTGTTTCCCTTCGGGAAACGGAGCGACGAAGTCGTGATGAATTCTTATAAGAATTCAGGTACTTTTTAATTTGCTACTCACGATAATATTCATTTCAATCACCCATCTGGGGGTAATTGAAATCTTATAATACCACACTACAACTTTAAACTTTATATGGGGTATTAAACCCACAATCATTATACCATTGGATAATTTTTGGTTCTAAATAATCAACCTCAATAATACCTCTACTTGTATATCTTCCTACTAATTCACCATCGAAACTCATAATAAGGTTTGTTTTTTTATGAAGGATATATTCTTCATTATCAATCACAATTCTACTTCCTACCCAAAAATCTTTATTTGATTTATCAACAGGTTCATTAAAGTCATAATCTTTTGTGTAACTCAAGGTAAATAAAGTATTAAAAACTTTTTTAATAGGATAATATACGACTGACAACATTTTACAATATGATTTGAAGCTATAAAACTATTTTTAATTTTCAATTACACTTCGCTTTACATTTTGTTTCTTATAATAACTTCAGTTGTTTTTGCCCCTGGATTTTTAGAATTAATAGACCTTTTACATTGTATAGGATAAAGCTCATAATTGTTAAAATGTTCTTTTACAAGTTCAACATAAGCATTACTCATAATAAAATTGACGTTCTTTAAGTTGTCACAAAGGTTAAATAATTTTTGGTGTTCTGACAAGCCAAATCCTTGTTCAGTATATCCTACAAATGAATTAGTAGTTTCAGGTGCATACGGAGGGTCCATATAAACTGTATCTCCTTCTTGAACTTTTTCAATTGACTTTGAATAATCAAGACATTCAAAAATAACGTCTTTTATAAGGATACTAACTTCTTTTAAGTGTTCAAGGGAAACTATCTCTGGATTTTTATAGTTTCCAAAAGGAACATTAAATCCGTTTGGACCGACTCTATACATTCCTCTAAAACATGTCTTATTTAAAAAGATAAAGTAAGCTGAAGAAAGCAATGATTTTTTATTCTCTAATAAGTTATAACTTTTTCTTATCCAATAATAATAATTCTCCTTACTGATTTTAGCCTCAGATATACTATTTGGTTTTTTATTCCCTCCTTTCATTTCTGAGATGGAATTATACTCATTTATTAACACTTCTATTTCAGAATATAATCCGGTGTAATTGGACTGGATATTTTTATAAACATATATAAGAGCTTCATTCAAGTCATATACGTATATTCTACCATGTAAAAATATTTTTTTATCTTTTATGTATTGAAGTAAGGTCAAAAGAACACTACCTCCGCCTAAAAATATTTCATGATAATCATTAATTTCAGTGGGAAAATAACTCAATAATTTATCTATGATTTGAGTCTTACCTCCAACCCACTTGAGTATAGGTTTTATAGTCATTTTTATACTTAAAAGTATATTATTTAAATTGTTTTTCATTTAATTTTTTTATTACTGATTTGAATATACTAGTAATACCTATATATTCTATCCCCATATTTTTATAAGTTTCTAAAATAATAAGAGCATTTTTATCCTTCTCTTTAGATAGAATTCCATAATTTTCTTTACATATCTTTTCGGCTCCTCCTATGCATATTATTTGTAATGGTTTCTTATACAAGTCAGGAACTTCTCTATATTTAAAAGCCGTTCCAAGTATCTTTTCCCCTGCAGTTCCTGTTGTATAGTAAGTCTGAGTCTTTACTTCTATGATATATTCATCAGTGTCTAAATCAGGCATAAAATGTTTCATTTTCTTTGGAGTTTTAGGATTTTTACCTAATATCTCATATAATTCTTCTACTATATGTTCCCCGAATTTATTAGTCCATTGACCGTCCAATTTTAAATCAGGCCTTTTCAATTTTAACATCTTTCTGCCCCATTCATCTTCATCATTTTTTGTCTTATTAGGAAGAAAAGACATATCTCCAAATACCCATTGCAACACTTGTTTCTGTTTTAATAAAACAACATTATCTCTATCCTTAATTACTTTCAATAAATCCTTCATGAATCTACCTATTGGAAAAATAATTTCTTCAGACATTTTTTTTGATTTTTACAAGGTTAAAATAACTTGTAAAAATCAATTACTTTCTTATATAATACTTGTTATTATTCAATTCTCTTCTATTTGGGTCAAAAATACTTGATAATTTCTCCATATGTTCTTCCGGGTAAATTGAGACATTACTTTCGTTTCTTGCTTTATTAAGCCAACGTTGAGCGTCTACCCTCCTCATATTCAAGTTTTCGGATACTTGTTTAGAACAAATCGGCCCTTCTTTCTCAACCTCTTGTAACACTATACTGTATGGGTAAACTTTTCTCAATCTATTTTTTATTACAGGATTCATCTTTATTATATACTTATTTTTTTTAATAATAATCGAGAATAATACCTATAACATCGTTATACAATATAGTGTCATTATTCATAGTATCAAACAACTTCTTTTTCACATACATTTCATAAGCTTTCTTTATCCCATCAAACTCGACATACGGATATATAAAAAGGTCCCTATAATCAACTTTGTCGGAAGACGGTATAATGTCGTCGTCGTCATAATCACTGTCATCAATACTCTCTTCTAGTTCTTCCATTTGTCTTTCGTAGTTTAGCCAAAGCTTTTTGTAGTAGTTATAAGAATGCAAATACATATAATTAGTACAGGGTGCTTTAGAGCAATGACTACACATTCCCATGTACAGTTCTTTTCTTCGAGTTTTGGCTTCAGGGATTAACTCATCTTTCTCGTTTAATATTTTAGACCGGATTTCATCCTGGAAAATGAGTTGTGGGTTTTTTCTTAACTGACTATTTATGTCTTCCATTTGAAGATATAAATAGAAATAAATTAAACTTTAAACTAGGTTAAACTTAAGCAATGACTTTAACTTTATCTAAACTAAAATTTTTGACCTTATCATCAATGAGACAAGTGGCTTGTAAAATTAGATTTCCATTTGACGCTTTATAAACTCTTTTAGGCCTTATAGGGCGTTTTATGTCTGGAATACTACCACCATCATACATAATATCTAAGATTTTTTCATTGTCAATTGCATCTTGGATTGGTCCTTCTTGAACAACATTATTATCATACTTTATAGTATTCTTAGGCTTTTTCTGTTCTTTCAAATACTTTCTGCCTTCATCTCCAAGTTTAAATTTTTGCTTTGTTTGAATGATACAACCAGTTTCAACAAGTCGTTTTAATGTCATAATAAAATGTTTATGAAAATTGTCAATCTTTATATTATAATTACGCATAATGTAAGCCTGAAGAGCCTGTCTAGATAAACCTCTTGTTCCATTAACATAACAGGTCTTTATAGTATTCAAAATCATATTTTTATATGTCGGTTGAGGTTCTTCTGATAAATTGTCTTCGTCTTCAGAGGACGCATCTTCTACTTTATTTACTTTTTCGATATATCTTGTAAGGTATTTTTTATACTTATTATCTGTTTGACAAATCCCTTCAGTATACTTGTCATTAGTCTCTTTTACTAAAACTCTTTTTTCATCTCCCTTATATATGAAAGTTACAATATGGCCTGTTGGAATATCCACGGAGGCCACTTCTTTCTCTTCAAAGTCAAGTTTTTTAGAAGAGTAAAAGGAAGAGCTTGTTGATGTTTTTTTACGAGGTGCTTGAGGAACTTCAACTACTTTTTCTTTTTTCGGGGTTTGTGGGTCAATGTATCTTGTATTCGAGGTAAGACAGTTAATATGAGACGAAAGAGGTTTAACAACAAAAAGACTATTCAAGTCTAACAGAAAGGCATCTTCAGTCCTATTAACAAGAACAGCATATCCTTTAGTTTCACCTTTAGACATATAGGGAATTCTATAGATGTCATTAGGGACTTGTGAAGAGGTAATTTCAAACTCGTTATAATCAAGACTTTTCAAAAGTTCATAATTTTGTTCCCTTGTTCTGTTGAACACTATTTCAAGGTCATCATCCATAAGGGGAACTTCATATATCTTTCTTTTCTTAATTTGTTTATCGTAGGGACGGGTTAATTTTACCGTATTTTCTTCTTCTGAAATCTTAAATTCTTTCTTTTCGCCGTTACTGTCTTCGTATAAGTTATGAATGTCTTTATCAAATACTTTTATTTTTGAGTTGTCATTAAGCACAATATCTAAATTTTTGATTTTGAAAATATCAAGTAAAGAAGTCATTTTATAAGTAAATTGATAGTTATACTTAAACTATTAATTTATTTTTTTTATAAAAATCATTTATCCTGAGTTGCATTTCAAAACCACCTGATTTCATATAATTACAGGCTCTTTGAGCCTGTAATTGTTTAAAAGTTGGTAGATTTTGTCTTGGCAACCACGGTAAACTTTTTAAAAGACTTGATAATTGTTAAAATATTTATTGTATTTTTTAAGGTCGTAATGAATGTATAATAAGAAGGTTGTATCTATTAACTTTATAGAAAAAATTAAGGTTGGAATAAACTGAGATAAGATATATACAAAACTAACAAAAATTAACTCTATTAAGAAGAATCTATTTTTACTTTTCATATGAACAATATAATTGTCCTTTATATCTAAAAAATAAATAAGAAGGGTAAAAACTAAGTACGAAAACACATTTATAAAAACTTTATACTCTTTTGGAGTATATACCTTATAGAGGTAGATTAAGATAGAACAAATAACGAACAACATTTTGTGTCTTAAGTTGAATAATTATTTTCATTTTTCAATTAAAGTTCTTTTAACCATTTAGGAAATTCTGTGCCTAACCAAAAGTCATTTTTTTCACATTTTTTCACCACATCTTCTTTTAATTCTCGTAAGATAAGATGTTCTTCCTTCAAATCTTCATTCTTACGAACTATCCTTTTAACCAATTCTTCATCTGAATACTTTATTAATAAATTATGAGCCATCAACTCTGTTTTCAACTTGCTTTCTATGATGTAATGTTTTGCCTTTGTTTTATACTCATCAATTGTTTTCTTTCCAAATACGTTTTTCAACTTTTGAATAAGCTTAACATAATCTTCTTCTAATATGATCTTATTCATATCAATAGGCTGACAAGTATTAACATTCTTATAAATATTCATTATCTTCGTATCATCATCTTCACATTCTAAAAGTTCAATCTGTACTTGAATTTCAGCATGAATTCCTTCTCTTACATTTTCTAAAATGCTTTTTAAAGCCTTAAAACGATGCTGTCCGTCTATAATAGAAATCTCTTTTCTATCCGGGATATGAATAAGAACAATAGGATGATACAAAAATCCTGTTTGTAACAACCCCTTCTTAAGAACTTCAACATGTTCTTGATTGTATTCCCTCTGATGTCTATACGGGTTCAAATTCAAATGCTTTAATTTCATCAAAGGAACCACAAACATCTTTTTATTCTTAATTTCAAACATAGAATCGCCCAGAATTTTCAAAGCTAAATCATAGCTTTTATTATCATTTTCATCTTCTTCATCAACCTTAGGAATTTTCTTTTTCTTCTTTTGAGGTTCATCATCTTCATCTATAACTCTCGGTTTAAGAACTTCCTTAATAGGTTCGCTAATAGGCTCACCTACTCCTGAAGTTGTTGCTCCAAAGAAGAATCCTTTAATACCTTTTTGAATAATAGAAGACATTTTTCAAGATATAATTAAACCATAAAATTATTTTCATTTTTCAATTAGTTTAAACCTTCGGTTTAAACGGAGCGCAAACAGCGCGATAAAAAGGGGTCCTTTTAGTTTTTTCGGGTAGATTGTTTTAGCTTTATATTTGACCCTGAAACTAACAAGTCTTCACGGTTTATATCATTTATCCTCATAATCTCAACGTCTTGATTATTACTTGAAAAATAGATTTTCTTTATACCGATCTTATACATAAATTCATAGCAGTACTGACAAGGTTTAGAATCTCTTAATGTTCCGTCTTTACCTACCCTAATTACAAGTAAGGCATTTGCTTTTTTACCTTTTAATGACAATATAGCTGACATCTCAGCGTGGGTAGAACAAGAAGTATTAGTACACCCATATTTATACTTGTTTTTATGCTTATATTGAACTTTATCGAGATTATATCCTGTAGACATAATTTTTCCGTGGTGGAGCACAACACAACCGTGCTTATGCTCCATCCGCGACTTTTAAGGCCAGTTCATACGCAATCGACACCAAACGATCCATCTTATTAGAAGCCTTCATTTCTACGATATAGTTTAATAATATATTATAAAAAAAACTTTTTTCAATTAAATGTATAGCGGCAGCCAAATTAAAATGTACCTGATTTTATAAGAAATCAGGTACATTTTAATTTGCTACTCACAGTATTTTATGGTCTCAAAAAAGACCGTAAAATAATAATTACCGTTTTCCACGGGGAGTGATGGCACCACACGATACACACGGAGGTATAAATGTAAATTTATAAATAGTCAGCTAAAATATACTTACAAACATCATCACAAATAGGAGTATTCTTTTTAGCTATTTCCACCCTTAATTTATTAAGGTTTCTTTCCCTGTAAATTTCAATTTGTCTTTCCCTATTAGGAATAATTTTTTTATTATAAAATTCTATAGCTTCTTCCATTCCTCTCCAAAACCTTCCTCTCGATAAGGCAAATTTAAAATAAATAAAAAATGTGTCTCTTAACAACTCTATCATTTGCAACATCCATAACGGGTCATTCTTCGACTTACAACCATTTGAAAATATTTTTGATATAGCAGTCTTTACAGTATCATATCTAGTATCATTATCAATCCCATCGTCTAAATAAATAGAAATAAAATCATTATACTGCATCTCGGTTAAATTTCCCAAATATTTAGCTCTGTTGATTAGAGATATAGTTTCCGATGTTAAATCAATGTTGTTAAATAAAAGATATGCCTCTGTTATAAGGCTAAATTTTTTTGATAAGATAGTTGTTGGGTCCAATAACTTTTCCAATATGATTTCCCTCTTTTTTTCAATTGTAGGTTCAGGATCAGGTCTTTTGTGGATATGACAGTAAAAACCGTCGCTTTTAACTTTGCAAGGATTTCCTTCTTTAGTAATAGCGTTACACATTTTATATAATGATATTTTAACCTAAAAATAGTGTTAAAAAATCATTTAGATTTTTTTACCCATAATGTGAGTTCTGGCCCTTTCTGTATAGACATCCCGAATAGGACGCTATACAGAAAGGGCGCTAATAACACTTATTTTTTTACGGTGGTTGTCGTTACAACTCAGGATAGGGGGAAGAATATAGCGGCAGCCAAAATAAAACGGACCAGTTTTTAGGGAAGACCCAGGGTCTTCCACAGTATTACAGGCTCGTAGAGCCTGAATTCTTATAAATTCAGGTACTTTTTAATTTGCTACTCACAGTATAAATTTACTCGTCATCTGATAATTCATCTTCCAACTCAATATCACAAACTTCATCATCATTATCTACGCTATATCCAGCTCTCTTAGCCCAATTTTTAATGTTTTCAGGAATATCTTTTAACCAAGTTAATTCATCATTTTTATATCTTGCAACAAGCTTATCTTCTTCCATATCAAAACATAAACCTGTTTCAGGGTCATATCTCCATCTTTTTCCCTCTGTATTCTCGTCTAAGTTAATCTTCTTAAATTTCATAATAAGGGATGCCGGTCCTGAAAAATCAAAGTCGTCCTTAATCTTAGGACTCTTCATAGGGGATTTTTTAATTGTATTTTCAACATTTTCTTTCTTCTTGGCCTCTTTCTTCTTAGGTTCTTCCTTTTTCTTAGAAACTTTCTCCTTTTCCTCCTTCTTCTTAGGCTCTTCTTTTTTCTTAGAAACTGCCTTCTTTTCTTCCTTCTTCTTAGAAACTGCCTTAGTCTTTGGAGCTTCGATAGGCTTCATAGATTTTGCCTTGGCATTATATTCAGCTTTTTCATTAACATCTAAAGCATTCCATTGAGCTCCTAAAGCAGAAGTAATTTCAGGAGGACTCAACTCTGGATTTTTTTCTTTAATATTATTACGCTCTTCTTTGCAATACAAAATGTAACCAGAATAAGATCTTTTCTTTTCAGGTTGAAACATCTTGAAAAGACCTTTGATACTCTCTTTCATAGCATCCTTATCAGTCTCTTCATTACCTCCACGAGTAAAATACTCTTCATCATACTCAACCATCTTAGTGATGACTTCATCCACGAAAATATCAACCTTCTTATCCATCTCAGAAGCGATATTGTTGATTTTAGTAACAGCAGCTTTCAAAGCAGAAGCGAATGGGTTAAACTTAGCAACAGAAGACATCGTAAAAACTTGAGCTCAAATTAAGATGATTTTAAGGTTAAAATAATTTTTAAAAATCAATTAGATTTTTCAGTTACGGGGAGTGAAGGACCCAGGGTCCTTCGTGCCATCTCTAAACCTACCAAATTTTAGGGAAGACCCAGGGTCTTCCACAGAAGTATCAGGCTCTTCGAGCCTGTATTCTTATAAAAATCAGGTTGTTTTGTTTCCCGAAGGGAAACGGAACCCCGGAGGGGTGATAGTGAGAGACCCAGGGTCTCTCGAGATGCACCACACGATAAAATACCCTTAAAATTTTCTCCTATCGTTTTTCTCTCAAACGAGGTTTGGCCCTCTACGATCACACAACGATCGTAGAGGGCGGGGACACGATAAAAATACAAAACTAAAAATACAGGGTGATAGTGAGAGACCCAGGGTCTCTTGAGATGCACCACACGATACTAATCTCTTAACTCATCAAGTTCCTCCAAAACAGATAAAATTTTATCTGCATCTTTATCAGAGGCGAAATTTTCATATATGTTTTTAACTATCTTATACAAGCTTTCAATCATATCTCTTTTTTCTTCATCACTAGTAGTAATCTTAAATCTTTTAGTTACTATATACTTCTTCAATACTTTATCTTTCAACAGCTCATTATACCTTTCAATCTCATCTTCTTCAATTTCTTCCTCATCAGTCTTCTCATCATCAGTCTCATCTTCACGAGAGACCCAGGGTCTCTCACTCTCCTCATCACTTTCATCAATTTCACTGTCTTCATTGCTACTACTATCATCTTCACGAGAGGATCTCTCACTCTCCTCATCACTTTCCTCATCTTCGCTAATAGGATAGAGAATTTTCATAATTTCTTCAACTGCTTTACGAGCTGATTTAGAGTCTTCGAATTTTTTATTTTTAATAGATTTGATAAAAGAATCTAACGCGGCAATAATAAGAGGTTGTTCTCCTTCTTTAACGCAAAGTTCTCTAATTGCTTTCAGGTTAGATAATCCAAGTTTAGAAGCACCATTAGAGAAGACCTCTTCAGTGTCCATAAGGAATTTAGACACTGTAAGCGTATTAACTTCTTCAATGAGAGTAGCAAAAATAGATTCCATTTTACAAGATGTTTTTAACCTTAAAATTATTTTAAAAAATCATTTATTTTTCTAGGAAGAAAAATAAATATAGCGGCAGCCAAAATAATCACCCCTTCGGGGTTCCGTTTCCCGAAGGGAAACAAACGGACCAGTTTTAATTTGCTACTCACAGTAAATGGGTTTTGCCCTCTCTGTAAAGACATCCCAAAGAGGACGCAATACAGAGAGGGCATTTTTAAAAGGATCCATTTTTTTTGAATTATGCCTAGGGTATATTAGTTTAAAAAATCATCACCTTCATATCTGATACAACCACCATAGTGAGCGATTTGATTTTCAATATTATGCTTACAACCAATACACTCTTCATCATTTAAATCAATGAGGTCAACTTCAAGAGGTTCTTCATCCGTTTCTTCTTCTGTTTCTTCTTCCTCTTCATTGTAGAATTCACTTTGGCTTTCTTCAAGATGGGTAATATTGAAATTAACTTTTTTAGGCAATATAGAAGGATAAAGTAAGACTAATTCTTGCATTTTAGAGATGGTAAAACTTTTAAACTCGACGAAACTTGGAACTTGATTAGAGTATCTTCTGTAAGGCAGATAATGCTCAATTCTTACAAGAACAGTTTTCCCATCATTAAGAAATCTAATAGGAACACCTGATCTTAAACTTAAAGGTTCTAAGTTACGGTAGTAAAAACTAATAGTCAAACCTTCTTCAATTGCACGATAGATTTGGTCTTCAATAGAAGGAATAAGGGTAATACCATCTAACTTGAACTTTTTATATTTTCCAGTTTCAGCGTCAATGGTAGAGATGATATTTCCCTTCACATCAACAGGATAAGCAATTCTCTTAACTTCAGGTCTAGAGTAAGAATAGGTAAAAATTATAGGAGCATTAGCGTCAATCATGTATTTGATAAACTGAGAAGAAGACATCGTGAAAGAGTGAGATAAATTAAAGGTAAAAATATTTTTTAAAAATCATTTATTTTTTCAGGTTTTTATCCTGAGTTTTCTTTTTATAATAAGTATCTACTTTACAGCCCTCAATATAGTACTCATGAAGTGTTAGTTCATAGTCTTTATCCCATTCTTTATAATGACCGTGTAAATCTCCATTTTTATAATGATATTCACCTTCTAAACTCCCATCATCTCTCCAAGTTTTTAAAGTTCCGTCTAAATGACCTTCTTGATTATAAAATGAATGCGATTTTAAGGTTTGATTCTCCCACCAAGTTTTCCATTCCCCATTTAATTTTCCATTTTTTAAAGTATATAAGTATTCTAAATTACCTTTTTCATCCCATTTTTTAAGTTCTCCTTCTAACTTTCCATTTTTATAGTATTTTAAAACTGATAAGTTTCCATTCTTATGATAGACCTTGTATTCACCTTCTTTTTTCTCATTTTCAAAAGATTCCTTAGACATCCTCTTTGTAGTAAATAAAAATTATTAAAACTAATTTTTATTTTTCAGTTAAAGTTCTCCCCATAATACGTGAGTTTTGCCCTCTCTGTATTACATCATCTGTCTCTTTCTAAGGTTCAGACAGATGATGTAATACAGAGAGGGCGTAATTAATTTTTTACGGAGAGTAGAGGACCTCTTAATCGAAAAAAAGTTTCCAGGGTCCTTTTAAAAAGAAAGAAGAATCTTGGTAGTTTTTAGATTTAATAGATGATTGGACCTCACCTTTTTTATGTTTATATTCATACTTACCCCAAGTATAATAAATAGGTGAGAATTTACGGTCAAGTTCATAACCTTTTTTGACTGTGTAAATATGATAGATTTTTGGTAAAGTAAAATATCTTTTATTTTCTTCCAATGTCAAATTACCAATAAAAGTATCTTTGTCAATTTGTTCAATTTTCAACCCTTCAGTATGAGACTTAAACATTTCATACGCCTCATCTTCATTTGTAGCTAAAATACACGCTTTTGAAATAAAATTTATCTCTTCTAAGTCAGAGTGTTCGTAATCGGTTTCCTCATACTGAAAATAAAAAATACTGGTTTGAATATAGTCTAAAATAATCGACGTAATATTAGGAGCATCCATAAGACGGACGTCAATTGCTTCTTCAATAATGTCATAAACTTTCATGTTGGGAACGAGATACTTTTTACTTGAAATAATTTTATGTTTTCAATTAGAGTTCCATAATCATTTTTCTAAGATGCTCACCTTTCATATTCCAACTTGTTCTATCTAAGCGAATTCTACCGTCTGAGTTGTCCCAACCTAAACTTGTTAAGTCTTTCACTCTCTCTAAAAGCTCAATATCTCCCTTAGGTATAACCCCAAAGAATTTACCTCTAAGAGAGAGGGCAATAAATTTACCTTCACTCCAATATATTAAAGCAGGTTGTTCTTTATAATAATCTAAAATCATTTCTGAGATGTTACAAATATCCATTAAATGGACGTCAATTTCGTGCTGAATTACAGTTACAAATTGTTTGTGTATATTAGACATTGTGAAAATTGTAAGATGAGTTTTAAGACTAAAAATAACTCTTAAAACTCATTTTAAGCCTTAAATGAGTTTTGCCCTCAGCGAAGACATCCCTAAAAGTTTGCTGTTTCCCTTAGGGAAACGGAGCGACAAAGTCGCGATTACGCAAACCGGGGCGACAAAGTCGCTCCTAGGACGCTCCACTGAGGGCGATTTTTTTAAAAGGACCCAGGGTCCTTTTTATTTTTTTTAAAGTTTTATATGGTGTAATGTATTACGACACGGCCTCCACTAACCGTAGTAAAAAAGGGGAAGAACTTTAGTAGTCATCATCTGCTAAGCAACCACCATAGTGAGCTTGTTGGTTCATAATGCCATACTTGCAGCCTGTACACTCCCTCATTCTTTTTCTGTTTTTTTCCTCCTTTTCTTCATAAACAATTTCATCGTTGGAAGGAGCTGTAGTCTCGTCGTCAAGATTATGAGACCAATCTGTATTCATAATCCAGTCAGGAAATTGACCACCTTCCTCAACTTCCTCCTCCTCAACTTCCTCAATGACCTGAGGGACTGGATGTAAATTTTCAATTCCAGAAATCTTAAAGTACTTTTCCTCTACGTCAGAAAGTTTAACAAGGACTGATTGACCATTTTTAGAGAGCTTAATAGGGACGCCAATTCTCTTCAAATCAGGATTTGAGTAACGGTAGTTAAATGTGACGGTCAATCCCTGGTCAATTGAATAAGAAATCCATTCGTCGACAGGGGGAGTTGGAAAGATAATACCATCTAATTTGAACTTCTTGTACTTGCCAGTTTCAGCATCAATAGTGCTGACAGTTTCGCCTGTAATTCCAGTTGGGTAAACAACCCTCTGAACTTTAGGACGGGAGTGAGCATAAGTAAAAACCATTGGAGCATTAGCATCAATGATGTGTTGGACAGCTTGAGACATAGACATCGTGAACGAGCGAGAGCGGAAGCGTAAGAGAGCGAGTAAGAGAGCAGATGTTTGAAGGGTAAAAATAATTTTTATTTTTCATTTAAATTTTTTCAGGTAAATTTTGCCTTAAAAGGGTTTTGCCCTCTCTGTAGAGACATCCCTAGTTTGCGTTGCACTGGAACCCAAGGCACCAGAAAACGGAGCAACCAAAGGTTGCGATAGGACGTCTCTACAGAGAGGGCGGAGATGATGAGGAAAAAAGTGAGAGGTAATTATGAGCCAAAATCAAAGTCAGCTAAGATGCAGTCATTAGCCTCGAGTTGAGTTTCCTTTAATAATTCTCTAATTTTTTCAAGGTTTTTCGGAGAAGGAAAAACAACTTTATTGTACATTGTGTAATGTCTGTCGTAAGGTGTGCCTCTAATTTGAAGATACTCAGAAATGTATTCTTTGACGGTAAATCCATTTGGAAAGTAAGCGACAACTTTATTTTTTTCATAAGTCATCTCAACCTTTACCAAAGCGTCATTAATGAACTTTTCTTTGATCATAAAATCTCTACTTCTTCTAGCTCTGCTGTCGTCATTGTGAGCAAAGCCATTAATTCCGATTGCAAGTTTTTTATTGATTTTTAAGTTCAAAATGTTTTGAGGTTTGTCCTCAGCGACAGAGGTAATTATTTCTTTTACAAGGTCTTGTTCTCCGAAAGATTTAGGGGAAAAATAATGCTGGAGTGATGAGCATCTTTTTTCTTCAATCAAATCCTCAGTAATTTCCTCTAAGTCTAACTCGCACAAGTACCATTCGGTTTTTTCCTTGTTCAAGTAAACTGCGTCTTCAATGAGCTTGTTTAAGAAATTAAAAAATCTTACCAAAAAAGCCTGAGAGTATTCGTCAACGTAACCTAAAATAAGGTTTCCGACATTTCTACAGTCCATCAAACGAACGTCAATGGATTCTTCGACTTTTTCAGCATAAGCAAGTTTGAAAGACATCGTGAAAAGGAGCTAAAGCGGAAGCGTAAGTGAGCGTGAGTGAGAGAGCAGATGAAATAAGGGTAAAAATAATTTTTATTTTTCATTTAAATTTTTACCATAAAAATACCTCACATTCTATTGTCAAATTGCAATTTTGAAATTATTTTCACAATTCCTTTTTCAATCTTAATATATAACTCATTTTCGTCTTTTTCAATTTTCAATGTATGATTAAGCTCACTATCAAAGTAAGAAGCTTTGATAGTATATTCATCCAAGTCTTTTAAATATATAATATTTTCAATATGCCTATAACCATCATAAAATAATTTTTCTATTACAATTTCTTTTGAAGGTATTTCATCTAGCATTAAATATTTTTTAATTAAACCTTCTAAAACGCTTATTCTTTTGCACCACTCGAACGGTAATAAATTATAATATTTTTTTTGATATAAGTGTTTTATATCTTCAAAACAACCATCATATTTAACAGAGTTTGTGATGTAACTATCAGGGTTAAATCTTATTACAATAAGCGGTCTATTTCCTAAGTCTTGAAATAACTCCATAATTCTCTTTTCTTCACACTCATAATTTTTGTGCTGATTTTCATCACATTCGATAATAATTGAAAATATACCCTTATCAATAAGTATATCTGGTTTTTTTCCGCTACATCCATTATCGACCCTTTTATTAAGTCTCATACTAACACCACTGAACCTGTTTTTTATCTCATCAAATAAATAACGCTCTTTTGTTTTATAATTAACCGATAAAGGACTATCAGGATATTCTTGACAAAAACAAGGCTCACATAAAGGATAATATTTAGATTTTTTAGAAACCATTGAAGACTTGCATATACCGCATTGACAATGCATCATTTCATATTTCTCAGGATTGCAGACCTTACAAGCGTGTTTTTGTTTTTTGTGCTCACATAAACCTGAACCGTCACAAATAACGCATTTTTTCTTTTCTTTTCCGTGTTCACATTTTGTCTTATTATAATTGCATTTTTTGCAGGATTTTAAGCCTGTTCTAAACTTATCTAATGATAAGTCTTCTTTGCAGGTTTTACATACTTGGCTCATTTTATTATTATATTTTCTTTTCTTTAAATTATATTTAGATAAATCTTTATAATAAAAATCATTTATTTATCCAGATTTATCCAGATAGATTAACTCAATCTAACAAGATAAAAGGACCTTGTTTTTTCTCGATTTATCAGGATAAAAGGTTTATCTAGATATATCCTAATTTAGCGAGATAAAAAGGACCCTGGTTTTTCTCGCTTTATCAGGATATAATAGGATAGTCTATCTAGATATGCTTTATCGAGATAAAAGGACCCTGGTTTATCTCACTTTATCTCCCTAACTATTTAATAGGCTAAAGCCTGATAATGAGATTGGATATATCGTTTTATCCTATTTGAACTTAGTCTCGCTTATTTCAGTTTGAATAAACACTTTATTTTTTTGACTTAGAAAAAATTTTTTAAAAGACCCTTATTTTCCCCTGAAATTTTTAAATGATTTTTTGTTTTTATTTTTACCCTTTAATCATCTGCTCTCTCACACGTTCTCATACGCACTCACTCGCTCACTCGCTCACGATGTCTTCTGCTAAATTCACTCCGTTCTCCGCTGCTCTTAAGACTGCTATGTCTAAGATTAACTCCATCGTTTCTGAAATGGACAAGAAAATGGATTCTTTCGCTGACCAGGTTATTTCCGTCTTTGTTGACTATGATGAAAATCTCATCAAAAATGACGAAGACAGAGAAGACCTTAAGCAAAAAATTGTCTCTCTCTTTGACATGTTCCAACCGGAAAAGAAAGCTCCATCCACCTCTGGCTATAATTTGTACTGCAAGGAAGAGCGTGAAAACGTTCTTAAACAAAATCCTGGTATTGCTCCTACTAAGGTCATCTCTGTCTTAGGTTCTCAATGGAAATCTCTCGACCAAGAGGAAAAAGATGCTTATAACGCAAAGGCTAAATCTCCAGCATCATCTCCTTCGAAAAAACCAATTGCAAAAAAGGAGAAAGTCAAGTGCGAATACGAAGACTGCGAAAGATGTCCAAAGGAACCTACTGCTCACACTGACGGTAAAATTTACTGTGCAAAACACCTTAACAAAGTGATTCTCGCTGAGTCAAAATCATCTCCAAAAACTTCACCAAAATCCGAGAAAAAATCCCCATCCAAAAAGACTGAGGAGAAAAAGACTGAGAAAAAATCCTCATCCAAAAAGACTGAGGAGAAGGTTTCCAACAAAGAGAAATTGGAAAAGAAATTGGAGGAGGCAAACAAAAAACTTAAGGAAAAAACAAAGTCTGCAGAAGAGGTAAAGCCTATTAAAGTTTCCCCAAAAACTGCTCCAAAAACTTCTCCAAAAAAATCCACCTTTGACTTCACCTCTGAGCCAAAATCAATCTCTGAGAACATTGAATTTTGGACCACAAAACGTATCAATTTGAACAAAAATACAGAGGGAAAAAGATGGAGATATAACCCTGAAACTGGTCTGTGCTTTGAGGACAACGATGACTTTGTCTTAGCTGCTACTTACATTAACGGCGCTGTTGCTTGGTTAGGCGAAATCCCTGAGGAAGTTAAAGAATGGGCAAAAAAATCTGGCTGCGAACTCCCTGACGAAGACGAAGACATTGAGCTTGAAGGTGACTTCTCCGATGAAGAATAAGTTTTCTAATTTTATTTTCTAAGTTTATTTTTTGAGTTTCTTTTCTAAGTTTATTTTTTGAGTTTATTTTTTGAGTTTATTTTTTGAGTTTATTTTCTAAGTGTTATTATTGCCCTCTCTGTAGAGCGTCCTTTGACCCGAGACAAAGGATGACTTTATGGAGAGGGCAAACCCCATTTATAATACAAATTTTCAGGTGAAAATTTAATTGATTTTTCTCAGGTATTTTTTACCCTTTAATCATCTGCTCTCTCACACGTTCTCATACGCACTCACTCGCTCACTCGCTCACTCACGATGTATCTTTCTTATTCTATTGATTTTCAAAGAGAAATTTTATCTCAAATGAAAGAACAACCTTCAGTCAAAGAAAAAATTTACGATGAACTTAAGAAAAGCTTAGATGAAGAATATAATAAAAGGATTATCTCGAAGGCTGAATATGATAACAACATTCAATTCATTACAGAAAACTTAAAACAAATTGACCATATTGTCAAAGACTGGCTGACTGCAGATAAAACATCCTCTTACGTCTTAATTAGCATAATCAACAAAAAATATACCATTAACATAATTCGTGTTTAAAAAACCCTCACACTTTTACCTCATCTCCGCCCTCTCTGTAGAGCGTCCTTTGACCCGAGACAAAGGATGACTTTATGGAGAGGGCAAAACCCATTTATATAGCGAATGCCATTTTAAAATGATACGAAGTATAATACAAATTTTCCCCTGAATTTTTTAAATGATTTTTTGTTTTATTTTTACCCTTTAATCATCTGCTCTCTCACACGCTCTCTTACGCTCCCTTTTGCTTCGCAAAAAGCTCCTTTTCACGATGTCTGCTTCTATTGAATTAACAAATTTTAGAACTCAACCTGTTGCTCAAACTAAGACCATTATCAAATATACTTTTACATGTGGTGATGTTGTTTACCTCCAAAAAGGTGAGCCTGTTACCGGACCCAAGGCACCGGTTACTCATATCTGTAAGCGTAAACCAGAGGTTTATCTCCTTGACGAAAGATATGAAAAATTAAATCGTCAATTGAAAGAATATCAACAAAGACCAGGTCCAACTTTATATGACGATTTTCGTTCTTCATTTACAGACAAAGATTTAAAGTTTATTTTTAGAGATATGTAGCTTATTTCATTTTCACTTTTTTGCCTCATCTCCGCCCTCTCTGTAGAGCGTCCTTTGACCCGAGACAAAGGATGTCTTTATGGAGAGGGCAAACCCCATTTAGGGTATGATGAGAATTTTAAAAAACTTAATTGATTTTTTAAAATTATTTTAACGGTCAAATCATCTCATCCTTGCTTTACAAAATGCCATCTACTAATAACGCTTCTTTTGTTTTGAACGCTCTCTCGTTTGCTAAGGTTTTCTCTCTGTCTTCTTTTAAAGACAAAAGTAGAAAATATAAGGAAACCCTTATGTCAGTTAAAATCGACCTTCAAGAATGTTGTATTCTTATGAATAAGACTTCTACAGTCAAGAAGTGCTCTGACATTTTAGGAAAAGCTATTTCTAAGCTTGAATCTGTTAATGAAAAAAAATTGGAAAATATGGTTGAAGTTCTGTGCAAAATTCTTAAGTCTTTTGAGAAGAAGAAATTCAATTTTAGAATTAATTCTTTAATCAAAGGCATAGCATTGGATAAATCATTTGAACAACTTGTTGACTATTCTGACTCTGAATCTTCCTCTGACGACTCCTCTGATTCCTCCTCTAATTCTTCTTCATCTTCTGAATCTTCTGAATCTTCTGAATCTTCTGAATCTTCTTCATCATCTTTTGACTCTGACGACTCCTCTGATTCTTCCTCTTCTGAATCTTCTTCCTCATCTGAAAGTGAGGAAGAAAAGAAGAAATCAAAAAAAAGAAGATAATTCCTCTCGCCCCTCTGTAAAAACGTCCAAAGTTTTCTTATAAGAAAACCTGATGCTGTAAACTCTGAGCATCCTTGGATGTCTTTACAGAGGGGCAACCCCCATTTCTAAATGATTTTAAAAAGAAATTTAAGGTCTAAAATCATCTTTATCTTACAATGCCTCCAAAAGAAATTACCCCTGTCCGTAAGTGGAAAAGAGCTCATGACCACTTTATTAGAAAATATCGTAAAGGTTATTACACCTGTCAAGAGCAACCTAACCCTTCCGATGAATTTTACTTTGAAGTCTTTGAGTATAAGACGTTAGACGCAAACAAAGCTACAGCAGAAAGAGTTGCTAAGTTTTGCCTTAATTAAGCTCTTAGGGTGAATGTCACGGTGGGTGACATAACAAAAATTTACGGTCTTAATCGAGACCATAAATTTACTTCATGTACTCAAAACTAAATGATTTTTTAAACTTATTTTCACCCTGTTTTTTATCTGCTAAAATGTCCGTGATTATTGAAGAAGAAACTATCTATCCAACTTTTACCCCAAAGTGTAAGTTCGAGCCTATGCCTCATCAAAAGGAAGCTTTGACCTTCATGAATGAGCGTGAGAAGGATTGTAATTTAAGAGGAGGAATTATCGGGTTACAAATGGGATTAGGCAAGACTTTTATATCTTTGTATCATTGTATGATGCGTAAAAATCCGAAAAAAACTCTTATTATTTGCCCAAAGACAGCTCTCTACACCTGGGTGAATGAAATAAAAAAGTTTTATGGTAATACTGTGAGCTATTTTGTGTTTAGAAAAGACAATAATGCTGAGATTACTAAGGAAGAACTCGCAAAATACAATATAGTTTTAACCAACTACGAGTATGTAAGAAGCTTAGCTAAAGACAGAAATGTCTTTAATAAGATTTGTTTAAGGGATTTACGTGGTCGTGTTTTTGGGGCTAATTCCCCTGATAATCCTGTCCTTAGGGATGATAAGGGAGAAGGTTTATTATATAGTATGGAATGGAAACATATTATAGCTGATGAGAGTCATAATTTTTCAAACCACAAAACTTCTTTATGGGAATCTTTAATTTCACTGTGTGGTAAGAGCAAATTTTGCCTCAGTGGTACTCCTATAAAAAACTCAAGTAAAGACCTATATTCTCAATATAAGTTCTTAGGGTATTATGAACCGGAATATAATATTAAACAATTTAATAAATTAGATTTAAGTAAATACATTCATTATTCAGATTATAAAAAAGCAGGAATAGTTTTACCTAAGGCCAATCATATTAGAGTTGCTTGCCCTTTAGAGGATGAACAAGCCGACATTTACAATTCATTTTTAAAAAGAGCAAATAATGAGTATATGAGGTTCTCAGGAGGAGGAGCTAGTTTTGCAGCTATTTTTACTATGTTTTTAAGATTAAGACAAATTTGTATTGCTCCTTATACTATAGTTTCAGATGAAATGAAAGAAGAAAAAAATTCTTGGATAAATGATAAAGAAGGAACTGCAGGTCTTAAAGCTTCAAAAATTGAAAAAATTTCAGACATTGTAAAGAGTGTTCCTAAGGGTGAGAAGATAGTTATTTTTACCATGTTCAAACGAGTCATTGATTTGCTTAATGAAAAATTTTTGAGAGAAAAAATAGATAAAAAGATAGTGTCTATTGATGGTAGTGTTACAGGTAAAAAACGTGATGATTGTATTACAAAGTTTAAAGAAGAAGACTATGATGTTATGATTGTATCTTATAAGATAGGTGCTGAAAGTTTGAACTTGACAGAAGCTCGTCATGTGATTTTAACAGAAACTTGGTGGAATCATAGTGTGATAGAACAGGCTAAAGGTCGTATATACAGAATAGGGCAAACAAAGTCTGTTAATATTTATGAGTTGTATGTTCCTAATGATGACAACATAAAAAGTATAGAGGTTGCTATGACTGAGATATGTGATAAAAAGAAAAATATTGCTGACCAGTATATGAAAACAGGTAAGTGTGATAATGCATCTTCATTAAACGCTAAAACTATGGGAGAAATTTTAAGGGTTGCAAATAAGTTTTAAATGTGGCGTGTGGTGATGTAGGGTAAGTGTAAGTCAAAAAAATATTAAAAAATACCCCGGGGGTATTTTTTAATTGAAATAATATTATATTTTTATGGGTTAAAATATCACGCAAAAATGACTTTATTAAAAACCGTTTTATTTAGTTGGATGGAGAGCATTTTTATAACTAAAAAAATAGCTAAAACTGAGTTTAAATATAGGAATGTAATTTCTCTTTTAAAAAGCAATAATATAAGATATACAAAAGAGGAAATAGATGATGTTGTCAAAGAATTTAAAATATATAAAGAAGGCTTAAAAAGTATCGAAGGAAATATGAAAATGGTTAAGATTACTACTGATACTATCTCATTTGTAGAAGCTAAAAAAAGTGCTGAAGAATGGTTAGGAGAAGGTTCAGATTCCCTAATGAAAACTTGGTTGGTCAATGCTATAATGGATAAAAAACAGCATAGAGACATAGGCAAAGTTCTTGCGAACGTTTCTGAAATTTACGTCAATAGATGGTTAAGCGAAAGAACAGGAAAAGAAGTTAAAAGTGTAGTTGGAGAATCATATGACAGTATTTTAGATAATAAAGTAAGAATACAAATAAAGTTTCGAATGGATGCTTGGCACTTTGAAACAACAAGAAGAAATAGCAAAAAAAATGAAGAAACAAATTCTACAGGTCATGTAGCTTATAAAAGTGATGAATTTGATTTTCTAGTTATATTTAAACCTGGACAGACATTTGGAATTACAGGCTCAACTATAAGATGTATTCCTATCTCTGCATTAATAAATCCAAAAAAACCAAATCAGCTTGTTACAAACATAAATTCTAAAATTAAAAAAATGTATGATAATGAGGAAAAAACAAATGAAATATTATCATCTATGAATTAAAGCGTGATGTATATCCATTCGACGTTTCTCAGAGGGAAATAAATGTGCGAATTCACTTTATGTATTTTATGACTCTAAAAAGAGTTATAAAATAAACTTATCGTGTGGTGCATCTCTATCACCCCTTCAGGGTTCCGTTTCCCGAAGGGAAACAAATCAATCTGATTTAGAGATGGCACTCCCCGTAAACTTTATTGTGATAAAAATACTTCTTTTGCCTCTGGATTAATATCAAATAATAGATATTCTCTTTTAAGATTAATACAAGCTCTTCCTAACGTTCCAGAACCAGCAAATGGATCTAAGCACAAATCACCTTCTAAACTATATAATGATAAAATTCTTTCAAGAAGTTTTATAGGCTTCTGTGTAGCGTATTTTGTTTTTTCTCCATTTTGAATATTAGATATATCATCCCAAGTATCACGAACAGGAATACCTTCCATTTCATCTATAAATCTCTTTATACGAGGAATTCCTTTATCGTTATATTCAAGTCTATTATCATCATGTAAACTCTTCATTTTTTCCAAAGAAAAATACCACTGCTTTTCATTACCATTCCAATTATATCTAAGATTAGGTCTTGGATTAACCTCTGGTTGAGAATTATGCGCTGCTGACGTAGAATACATCTTATTATGTATTGGACATAACTTCAATCCTTTCTTATACGCATCATCATATGGTTTATATAATGGAAAAAATTTAGATTTTGATGACTTACTATACACTATAATTGTATCGTGATTTCTCCCTAATTGATATTTATTCTTAGCATTACCTCCACTATGCCATACAATTTCATTCTGAAAATTTCCCTCTCCAAATACCTTATCACAGATTACTCTTATATGATGGGATATACGAGGCTCAACGTGTATAATAATATTTCCGTCTTTCTTTAATACTCGATGACACTGGATAATTCTCTCTTCCATAAAAGAAAAAAAGTCACTAAATTTATCCTCAAAATAATAAAAATTTCTACCCGTATTATATGGGGGATCCATATATATCATATCAATACTTGTATTTTCAACTCTTTTTAAAAGGTCTAAATTATCACCAATATAAAAATTATTTTTCTCAAATCCTGATGATGTTGAAGATGAGGATGAAGATGATGAGGTTGATGAGGAAGATGTTGAAGTTGAGGAAGATGAAGATGATGATGATGATGATAATATAGCTATGAGTTCATCTTTCTTTTTAGAGCTATAACCTTTTATTCCTCTCTCTTTACATAGAGCTATAAGTTGGTCTTTTGTTTTCTTAGCTAATTCCATGTTTATTATATTATTGTTTTCTATTTAATTTTAATATTTCAATTAAAAAGTAAATTGAAATGTTAAAATTATTTTATGGTTAAATCATCACCATGTCTGAGATAAGCGAACTGTTTAAGTCTTTTAAGCCTTTCGAATACCCTTTCGATAAAAAAATCGAAAATATGTTTGACGAGAAATTTTGGGATTTCAAACAGCTCATTATTAATGGAAAGTTTTATGCTTATAGTAGAACCACAAAATTAATTTTAGAATTGTTTATAAAAGATGAAGGGGAAGAATACTCTGATAGAGCGTTCAAATTATTTGGTATGAGAGGAGAAGGTAAAAGTATTATTAGAGGGAGAAAAATACCTGAGAAAGTTTTAAAATGGTGCCTTAAAAATAAGATACAGATATTTAAGAACAAACCATTGTACTGGCTTTAATTTTTATTATCGTGATGGTATTCCCTGTGAATGTTATTTATGACTGATAATGAGATGGTAATTTTATGTGAGAGGAAGAGCCTCACATAAAATTTAACTGATTTTATTTTCTTATTTTATCTTCATTTTATCTTATTATTAAGAAATTTTTTCAATCGCATATTATAAAGATGGAAACCGCTAAGAAATCTATCGTTTTACACTGGATGTATTCCATTTTTGTGGCTAAAACTATCCCTAAAGAAGAGTTTACTGGAAAAAAAGCTTACGAACTCTTAACTTCAGCTAATTTTACCATTGAATACAACAAAGAATTTCAAACTTACTTGAAGGCAGTAACTGATGAATTTAAAGTAGCAGTAAAGGAAAGACGTGTTGATGAATTAATGGAAAAATATCCTTTACCTGAGTTTGTTTCTGAAGAAGAACTTTCTGAAGAGTTTGAAAAGCTTACAATTGAAGAGCCAAGTTCTGAAGAGGTAAAAACCTCTGTTTTCAATTTCTTGAAAAAATCAGACACTGAAGTCATCTCTGTTAAGGATGTTTTAAATCACCTTAAAGAAAAATACGAAATGTCACTCAAGCACCGTAAGGCTGAGATAAAGAGCTACATCGAAGATTTTGTCAATATGGAAGAAGTATCTAATCAGCCTGAAGAAGAGGAAAAGATGATGGAAGAACCTAAAAAAATTAAGCCTAAAAAGAAGTCTAAGAAGGAGGAAAAAATGGAACAAGAAAAAATTCTCAAAGATACTTATGTCCAAGTCAATAATGAAGTTGAAGAAATTAAAGAAAAAATAGCCCTTGAAAGAGCTAATCTTATTAAAGATGATGGTTCTATTGACTCTGAATCTGAAGAAAAAATTAAAAAAATGAAAGAGGAGGAAAAGGAGCTTATTGACAGATTGAAAAGAATGGAAATTACTTCTCCATCATCTACTTTGAGAATTATTTCCAAGACATCTGAAGGCAGAGAAAGCAATTTGAAATATCTTGCATTTTTAACATACTATGTTATTACCCCTTTAATTAACGTTGAAGATCCTTCGTTAGAATTTACCTTTAAGAGTTATCCTGATATTTCAGCTAAATTTAAGACTGACTTTATTAATCTTACACTTAAAGACAGATATAAATTTGCAAGTTCAATTATACAAGGACGTAAATTCAGAACAATCTTTGAGCTCATTAAAAAACAGGAACCATTAAACATGACTGATAAAGGTTTTGAAATTGACGTTGATGTGTCTCTTAATATCTTTCAAAAAGAAAGTAAAAATGTTGAGGATGAAATCAAGTATAATTTAATGAAATATGTTTCCCCTAATTTGGATTACCCAATGGAAATTATGGTTAAAAACATAACTACCGAGTTAAAAAGAGTAACAAGAGATGATGTCGATGAAAAACAAGTTCAAAAAGCTTTGGGTATATCTTCCGACAGAAATATGATTGCAGAAAAAGTCCATACTGACCAGCTTAAAAATATTAAGGATTTTGTCAAAGAAAAATATTCAAGTTTATATAATGATGACCCTGAAGAACAAGCTAAAATACAAGCATTATACGATGATGTTCGTCCAGCTTTGTACATCCCTGATATTGACTTTACAGAAAGATTACCAGTAGAAGATATGATTAAATATGTCCCTGAGATGTCTAAAATGAGAAGTGAAATAAATAAACTTGTTTCTATCTTTAAAAATCAAAAAAATAAAAGTGACTTGTACAATATTAAAAAAGAGATTGAAACAGAAGTGATTAATAAGGGATTAAACAAGAGCGAAGGAACTCAGCATGAATTGGACCTTGTTAAGAAAAAGTTAAAAAATGGTGAAATTTCTCAGGACATTGCAGCCGCATTAGATACATTTATTAGATTATATGATACAATCTCCAACTTACCTACAAAAACTTCTGACGAAAATATCTTTGAATTTAACCGTATAGAGCATTTGCCAGAAAGATATAGAGCTGATGTTGAAAAAGAACTTAGAAAAAGAGTTTCCGAATCTATGTCTAACTTAAACGCATTCCACGCTAAAGAAAACGACGTTTTAAATAAGATTCAAATTGAAATTGACAAATCTGATAAAATTGACATCATGTCTATAGCTGATAAAATCAATCAACTCGAAACTTCTGAAGAAATCAAAACAAAGCTTCTCAGTATCATTGAAAAAGATAATAAAATTAACGTCTTTCTTACATACAAAAAATTAAACACTGTCATTCTCTTAAATCCCCTTGAATATAGAGGTATTAGAAGAGCTAAAAGAGTTAGAAGAACTAATGAAGAAATGAATGAACTTGATAAAATCAAGGCTCAATTCCCTAAGAAAACTCACGCAACTGATTACTGCTTAACTTATATCTATACTAAACCTTGGTTAAATTTGCCTAAAAATTACAAGTATTTCTTAGCTCATCCTAATGACCTTGAAAAAGAAATGTTGGACATTAAAGAACGCTTCTTGTTCGGAGCTAAAATTATCGCTGATGACTTTAAAGCATACGAAAATATTTATGTTCCTACCACCACTTTCTGGAAGGTCTATTGCACTCAGTTTTTGGTAAATAGAGATGGTATGTATTCTTGCGATTATAACGCTATTAATAGGGACTTTTTAAACATTGACACAAACAAGTATGTATTGGGTGTATATAACTCATATAATAACAAAGACTTTAGAATTTTCACAAAGGAAGACTTTGATAAAGAATGTGAATGGTTTAAAAATAATGATATGGGCTCTCTTACCACCCTTGATAAATTCTCATCAATTGACCTTAATATTAACCATAAACTCGCTAAAATATCTCGTGATTATATTAGAAATAAAATCAAGGCTATTTTAATCCTCTTATATAAAGATAAAAACAACAGAACATCTTTAATTGATAGAGATGTTTTGAAGCTTGAATCTGAATTATTCAACACCTCCGAAACAAACGGTAAAAGACCTTTCTTTGTCTATATTTATCAAACCCTTTTCTTATTATACTTAATCGACCCGGCATCTCCATTATACGATTTTACCTCATTTTACCAGCAATTATTCTTAACTTCTAAGTCATACTCTAACTTAGTCGAAATATCTAAAAGATTATACGATGCTATTCCTACCTTGTATTTACTTCCAAATCCTCAGAAAACAATTGACATTATCTCTTCCAAGGTTAAATATGATACTGAAAACGTCTTACGTCATATTAGAGAAATAAGCGAACCTGGATTCAAATTTACCTCTTCTCCTGCACCTTCTTTCATCGGTGACGCTAATATTACCTCCCAATTTCACTCTTTTGACCCTAAGAGATTTAAGAATGTATGCTCAAACTACAATGAGGTAAAAGACCCTTATCTTATCACTACTTCCGGTAATAAAGTTGTTTGTGTTGGTAAAAAACAAGTCTATGATATTCTCACAAATAATGCACATCAAATCGCTTCAATTCCTGAAGATGTGAAAGGATTCGTTAAAAGATTATTATCAGTAAAAGAAACCTCAAATCAATTCTTAAGAATCATGGCTATGGAATTTGTGGCTAAAGATTTCTTATCCAAACATTACATCTATATTAACACCCTTAAAGAAAAATATGAAGAGGATGAACACGTAAAAGAAGCCCTGAAAATGCTTTCAGCTGTTATTTCTTCTGAATTAACCCAAAATGAAAAAATCCTCTTTATTGACCATCTCATCGCTGAGGCTTATAACATGTTATTAAAGAACATACAAACAAGCATCGATAATTATGTTATATCTGACGAAATAGAAAGAGCCTTCAATGTTGAAGCTAATAAAAGAAGAAAATTATACTACAATGATGACCTTTATAACAATGATAGAGATGAAAGAAAAAAGATATTGTCCTCCCTATTCAATTTTCTTGAAAACTTATACGGTGAATTAAACGATGACATCAAAGATTCAATTGTCGATTATATCACCTCTAAAATAGACATTGAAATTAAAGAGGAGAAAACACAACCTTATACAAAGTCTTATAACTGTTCTATCTGCTTTAGCAAATCTACCGATGATAATTTAAAAACATACCTTTACTCAAAGGGTAAAAGAGAACTTGCACATTTCTGCAGTATGAAATGCTTCAGAAAATTAAGTGAAGAAAAAATAACAAAAGATATTGGAAAAGAAGATATTAAACAAATTGAACTTCATATTCTTATTGACAGAATTATAGCTCCTATTAAACTCACATATGAAGAACTCATTGACAGAACTAGAATTGCAGGAATGTCTTTACCTGAAAATATTCCATTTGAACAAGCTTATGTTTCTTGGTTGTCAAGTTACTCTTTCTCTGATAATATATGGCTTGAATATCACCATTCTACCCTTGACGAAATTGCAAAGAGATTTAACATTCAAGAAAACGATGTGAAAGCTTTATGGTCTAAATTAAAAAACAACTCTGACTTCTACTCATTATTCGTCCAAAGACTTGAAAACGTTGCTAAACCTTATACAAGATATGTGAGTGAAGGCGTAGAACTTTTCAACGAAGAATGCCCTTACCCTAAAACTCTTGTTAATGAATTTATATATGAACTTGTCGAAGAAACTAAAGAGTTCTTTGCAGACGAAAAAATCAACAAATTCTCATTCGAAGATATTGTCTTTCAACCTTTCTTTATCGCCTTCAGTAAATGCTCAGATATTCAAAATGCAGTTGATGATGCTAAAGTCAGCTCGTATAATATTAAATTATTAGACGATGTTATATCATACTATGGTTTTGCAGGTCAAGGTCCAAATGAAAATGAGCTTAATGAGAAACTTTCAAAATCATTACCTAAGTATCTGAAAAAGAAAGGTGGATTTGACTTGGATAAATTCAAGAAGAACCCATTGGAGTATATCAAAGAAGCATTGTTAAAGAAAATATCTATCCCTGCTAATACTACCTTTGAAAAGATGATGAATGATGACATTAGCGGTAAAACAGCTTCTCATAGCTTAAGAACCCTTATGGGTGATATGTTTGGATTGCCTATTGAAACAGGCGGTTTTAGAGTTCAAGCTTATAAAAATTTCTTAACCAATATTGGTCTCTTATTTATCCAAACCTATATTAGCGTCTATAGAATACCTCAAGCCGTTTTCCAACAAACATATCTCAAGAGAAAACCAACCGAGAAAACAAGAAAAATTAATCAACTTAATAATAAGCTTGAAACATTAAGACAAAAATCATTAGACCTTACTACCTCTCAAATTAATATTAAAACTCAGCTTGAATCCTCCGATGGTGTTTTGTCTAAGCAACTTAAGGAACAGCTTAAAGAACAGAAATCCCAGTCTGCAGCACTTGAAGAACAAATGGACGAATTAAAAGATGAAATTAACCGACTTGTAGGCAAAACTAATGTGAAGAAAGTTGCAGCTAAAAAAGGTTTGTTCAAGGGTGGTGTTAAGAAAGTAGAAGAAAGCAAAGAAGATGAAATTAAAGAAGAAGAAGTTAAAACTTATTACACAGAAATTGAAGTTGAACAAATCCTTAAAAATAAGTTATTATTAGAAATCTCTAATAGATTCCCTGAAAGTTCAAATATGTATTCTGTGGCTAAAGATATTGGTGGAGTTCTTCCTTTTGATTTTTCTAAAGATGTCTTAACTGTAGCTATGGTTAAGGGTAAAACAGGTAAATTTGCAGACGAAAAATCTATGGAACAAGATATGAATTTATTAGATGAATTTGCAGCCGACATTGAAAAAGAGTTTGAAGTAATGGCTGTGGGTGAAGAAGTAGAATCAGAAGCTTATGATGAAAATCTTGAAGATTTTGGAGTTCTTGAAGATAATGAAAATGAGGATTTATTAGAAGATGACTATGAAAGAGAAGGAGAACAAGAGGACTTTTATTAGTTTAAGATGAAGTATTATTATCGTGGTTTTGAAATGAAACAAGAGACCCTATTATTATCGTGTGGTGCATCTCTAAATCAACCTGATTTTTATAAGAATACAGGCTCTTCGAGCCTGATACTTCTGTGGAAGACCCAGGGTCTTCCCTAAAATTTGGTAGGTTTAGCGATGGCACTCCCCGTAGTTCAGGATAAACGTAGAGGCAAAGGAACTAAATGAAATGCAACTCAGGATAGTATAGATTGTGTTATTTATTTTTTCAATATAAATTTATATTGAAAAAAATATTACGGAGAGTGGAGGACCCTGGGTCCTCAGTGTCATATTAAAACCATACGATAAATTGATTTAAATATATAATTCTCTAAAACAAAATATATAGGAACTGGGAATGAAGAAGTGTAATGGATGTAAAAGAACTCTTGATGAACTCAACTTTACCCGTAAAAATAAAGTTCATGCAAGATGTAATGAATGTAGTTCAAATGCATCTTGTAAAAAAAATATATGCGAAACTTGTGGTATAAATGCTATTTTCAACATAGAGGGTGAGAATTGGGGTAGATTTTGTAAAACACATAAAGAACTTGGGATGGTTGATGTTAAAAGTAGAACTTGTATTCATCCCGGTTGTAAAACACAACCAACTTATAATAAAAAAGGGGAAACTCAAGCTTTATACTGTAATAATCATAAATTACCTGGGATGGTTAATATTAGTGCTAAAACTTGTATTCATCCTAGGTGTAAAAAACAACCTGCTTATAATAAAGAAGGGGAAACTAAAGCTTTATATTGCGGTACACATAAAGAACTTGGGATGGTTGATGTTAAAAGTAGAACTTGTATTCATCCCGGTTGTAAAACACAACCAACTTATAATAAAGAAGGTGAAACAAAACCTTTATACTGCAATGACCATAAAGAAGCTGGGATGGTTGATGTTAGGAATAAAACTTGTAGCCATCCCAGTTGTAAAAAACAACCTGCTTATAATAAAAAAGGAGAAACTAAAGCTTTATATTGTAGTATTCATAAAGAAGCTGGTATGATTAATATTAGGAATAAAACTTGTATTCATCGTTCTTGTAAAAAACAACCTGCTTATAATAAAGAAGGTGAAACAAAACCTTTATACTGTAATGACCATAAAGAATCTGGGATGGTTAATGTTAAGAATAAAACTTGTATTCATCCTGGTTGTAAAAAACAATCTGCTTATAATAAAGAAGGGGAAACTAAAGGTTTATATTGCAGTATACATAAAGAACTTGGAATGGTTGATGTTAAAAGTAGAACTTGTATTCATCCCGGTTGTAAAATACGACCAAATTATAATAAAGAAGGGGAAACTAAAGCTTTATACTGTAATATTCATAAAGAACTTGAGATGGTTAATGTTAAAAGTAAAACTTGTATTTATCCCAGTTGTAAAATACGACCAATCTATAATAAAGAAGGGGAAACTAAAGCTTTATACTGTAATAATCATAAATTACCTGGAATGGTTGATGTTAAAAGTAAATCTTGTATTCACCCTAATTGTAAAACTCAATGCAATTTTGGATATTGTGGAACATCTCCTTCTCATTGTGCCCAACACAGGCTTGATTATATGGTTAGAAACCCTAAGAGAACTTGTGTGGGTAATGACGAGGAAGAATGTAAAGATTCAGCTATTTATGGAAAGGATGAACCTTTACATTGCGAAGACCATAAATTAGAGGGTGAAATATGTTGGTTAGTTAAAAAGTGTAATAATTGCGGTAGAGACAATGAACTTTTAAACAAAGATAATTTATGCGGGATATGCTGCGATAAGCCATTCTATGAGGAGAGTAAAAGAATAAATAAGGTAAAGGAAACTATAATGGTAAAATACCTCAGAAATAATATTAAAGGAAATGAGATATTAGCAGACAGAATTATTGATAGAACTTGTAATCTGTATAGACCTGATATTTTATATGATTGTGGAACACATATAGTTGTGGTAGAGTGTGATGAAAACCAGCATAAGAATTATCCTTGGGAGAGTTGTAGTTTGAACAGAAGCTTAGAGCATATGGAAGAGAAGAGAATGTATGAGATAATGGTTGCGTATGGCTTACCTGCAATATTCCTTAGATGGAATCCTGATAATTTCAATGTAAAGGGAAGCATAAATAAAAAATATAATAATGCGAGGAGATTAGAGATGTTGGTAAAGTGGGTAAAATATTGTATGAAAATAGAGGCGAAACAAGGGGTAGTTTATAAAAAGTTATTTTATGATGAATACGAAGAGGAAGATATGGAGTTTAAGAACATAAACGAAGTAGATTTAATTTAGATTATCATGCGGGTATATATAACCCTTAGTTTAAAAAAAATATTTATGGGATAAACTTAAGGTATAATATTAGTTTAAGTGTCTTTTATAATATATACAAAAGACCTTTTTTATATATTTTTTCAGTATAAAATAAAACTGAAAAAATATGTTTATGACATCATCATATCGACATTGATATCGATAATTTTTTTCTGGCCAAAAATAAAAACGACACAATTTTTTAAAAATTCATTTTCCGACGCTTTTTTACAGGCTACTTTTACCCTATAATATAAGGGTTTATGATTTCATAAATTCTAGACACATTTTTATCGGTTATATATAAGAATAAAATATGCATTTATGATTTCATAAAATAAAGATTTAAAAAAATATTGTGGTTAAAGTAAAAATGTCGATGTGTGAAAAATGCCTAAAAAACTTTTCCTCCAAACAAAATTTACAAGTCCATGGAAAAAGTTGTAAAGGACATCAGATTATAACATCTCATAAATGTAATTTCTGCCTTAAATCATATGCAACAAAACAGAATTTAGAGGTCCATTTAGACACTTGTAAGAAGAAAAAAGAGAAAAATAACCTTGATTTAAGCGCGAAAATAGATAAATTACAAGAGACTATAAATAAGATTGCAAATAAGCCACAAACAATCATAAATAATGACAATAGAGTAGTTAATATAAATATTCTTAATAAAATGATATCTTATGGTTGCGAGCCGATTAATTTATCTTTAGATAAAATTGAGGGTATTACAGATACAGATTACACTTTTGAAACTCTTTCAAATTTTACAGTATATAAAGATTTAGTTAAGCCATATTATAGTAATTCTGAGGGTAAGATGTGTGCTCTACTTGTAGATAAAGAAAGGATGAAAATAAAGGCTATAGATGAAAATTTTAATATAGTTACACATGATCCTGAGTTTATTGTTACAAATCTATTCAAAAAATCAAAGGTTATGAAAGACCGCACGAAGACATATCTTGATAAAACCGATTTTGAGAACTATCATATTATTCAAAAAGCAATTAATGCTATAAATGACCCTGTTAAATTAAAGAAACATATGAAAAACTTTAAATCAACTTTCTTAGATAAAATACAACCTGAAATAGTTATAAAATTTATAGAAGACTACGGCGAGTGAGTGGAGAACCCACTCGCCTTTGGATCGGAACCTCAACCAAATGCGAGTGAGTGTGTTATTATATATTTTTTCAATATAAATTTATAATTGAAAAAATGGGAAGTGGAATACGTGTTTTTCAGTCTAAATTTATATTGAAAAATTAATTTTTCGTAAATAGGTTTAATATATCATCCCTAGTTACTTTAGGGTAAACTCTCATTATTTTTGTTATTAAAAGTTCAAGCTCAATTGAATTTATAATTCTACTTTTAAGGATTTGTCTTGATAAAAATCTACTTAAAACTGCGTCTTTACCTAAGGTTTTAATTTTGTTTAAAAATATTGACCTTGAATTTATCTTTGTAAATATTAAGAATTTTGTTGTGTCAATATTAAATTTTGAATTTTGTTTCTCTAATCCTTCTTCAGGTCTATCATCATCTCCTCCTTTCGTAAATTCATAGTCCCAATCAATTATATATTCAATTGGAACATTATTTTCTATACTTGAAATAAACTCAAAATTTGGATATTTGTCTTTAACATAAGCCACAAAATTTTTTATTTCGTTGTTGTTATGATGTATACCTCTTAGAGGAATAACAATTTTACCACCTTCTTTCAACTTTAAATTACCTTCTTTAAAAATAGTATCCATTATTTCTTTATCTCTAGGGTCATTTAGAGGTAATATTCCTTCTTCTGGAATTCCTTCTTTCATCCATTTCATATCTTCTTTATGCTCTTCAATAAGTTCTTTATAACTTTTAGGGTATAAGGCTTTATTAAACTTACTATCAAAAAAAGGATAATATAAAGGACAATTTATACTGTAAAATATATCCATAGAGTTATTCTCTAAATCATCCATATATTTACATCCAGTGTAAGGATCAATATATTCAATATTAATCTTATCTATAGGCTCATTTATGATCATTTTACCGTGTTTTTTATCACAATGGCATATAAAGGCTATATTCACCATTTTATTTATATTTATATTTTTTTTAAAAATCTAATTGATTTTTAAAAATTAATTTAAGAGTTTAACAACAAACTCTCTCTCACGCTAAGAATGCAAACTCAAGCTAATAACTTCCAACAATTTGTCTCTTCTAACAAGGGTAAATTAATCACCTTCAAACATCAAGATGCAACCATCTCCAAGTATGTCGTTGATGTATGTGGTGAATATTTCACCTGTAAGGAGAGAGAAACTGATGCTAAGATAGATGGCTTCTATTACTTCTCTGACTGCGAGATGTATAAACCAACCTTGATTGAAACCCTCACTAGACATAAATATGTCGTTTTAATCGGAGAGAAATCTCCAATGTGTGATGCCTTCTTTGAGTATAAGTATTGTAAAGAAGCGAATAACACCCTGATGGTAATCGGAAAACAATTGTCTGCAACAAATCCTGATGTAAGTTATGCTGCTCCTTATATCGGTGAAGTCTGGGCTATTGTTGAGGGTAAATTTACTAAGGTGTGGGAAAGAACAAATGGTGGCTTTTTCATAAACGGAGATGACCTTAAGAAGATTGGTGTTAGAAAATTTGACGCTATTTCCGAAGTATCAAAGAAACAAAGTCTCGAGGAAGAGGAGATTAAAAAACAAAAAGTTCAGTGGTATAAGGATACTGCCAATGATTGGGTTGAATTATGCGAAAAATGGGAGTCAATGTATAGTGATAATTTTATTACTATGATGACAACTATTAAGACTGAACCATATTCTAACG
>Ga0214921_10000840_pt1 | contig 54764 bp, 47 predicted proteins | sample LL1505_MetaG_FD_177992 | JGI IMG/M metagenome (GOLD analysis project Ga0214921, IMG submission 177992) | Freshwater microbial communities from Lake Lanier, Atlanta, Georgia, United States - LL-1505 | ecosystem: Environmental > Aquatic > Freshwater > Lake | place: USA: Georgia | collected... | reverse complement strand
CCCATTAAATTCTACTGCTAAATTACAAACTGCAGACACAAAAAAAAATAAAATTTTAAAATTGTGAATAACTATTTAGCCTTAAAGTGTCATATTATTTCATTTATTGAACTTGCGTATTTAATTCTTTATCAATTAGTTATGATTTTTTTTCCTGAAATAAACATTACGCCGGCATTCACAAACTTTTTTAAATTGTATTTAATAAACTTTTACTTTATTATATAAACACATATAATATATTCGTTAATTATAAACAATGAATTCTGGGAATTTTAGTTGTCTTTTCTATTTATTAAATGCCTAAATATTATAAACCGAGTTGATTACTAAGGGAAAACTAATACAAAAGTATTTTTACAGTGAGAAAGTATTACCACTAATATATAATACTAATTATATATACGAAGTCGTTAGCTTCAAAAAGCCAAACTTCATATTTGCCTATATATAATATTTAATAAAAATATAAGTTATGGGAATTTAAATACCAGATATCTATAACTCTCCAAAAACTTTTGTTGAAGTAAAACTCAATGAATACAGTTGGATAATAAATAAAAAGAAATGGATGAATCAAATTAGGGTATTAATCTTCCGTTATTTTTTCATCTATAGCATTGGCTACTACTGAGAAACTTCTTTTTTTCAATGGATTGCTCCTATTATTATCAATTTCCAATCTATTGTTGATAATATCAATACAACTATAAAGTGCTTGCCGCATGGATGTTTCATCCGCAATCCCTTTTCCAGCAATATCAAATGCAGTGCCATGGTCCGGAGAAGTTCTAACAGCTTTTAATCCTGCCGTGAAATTAACTCCTTCCCCTAATGAAAGTGATTTAAAGGGTATCAACCCTTGATCATGGTATAAAGCTAAAACAGCATCAAATTTTTCATACTGTCCTCTTGCAAAAAATGCATCTGCACTATAAGGGCCAAAGCATAATATACCTTTTTGCTTTGCCTCTTTAATGGCGGGTTTAATTATTTCAATTTCTTCCTTGCCAATTAACCCTTCATCCCCTGCATGTGGATTTAACCCTAATAAGGCAATCTTAGGTTTGCTAATACAAAAATCCCTTTTCAAGGATTGATTGATTACATGAAGTTTGCTTATTATACTGTCTTTTGATATCACCTGAGCAACATCTTTTACAGCCACATGCTCAGTAAGTAATCCGATTTTCATATTTTCTGCTATCATCAACATAGCAACATCGTTCACTCCAAATAATGATTTCAAAAATGGAGTATGCCCTGTATAATTAAAACTAGATGATTGAATGTTTTTTTTATGAATAGGTGCTGTAACTAACCCATCAATCTTGCCCGCTTTTAAAGCCTCAGCTGCTACGGAAAGACTTATAATTGCATACTTTCCTCCTGTATCATTAATTTCCCCAGGTGTTATAGCTACATCCTCTTCCCAGCAATTAAATAAATTAACCTGTCTATGATTAATTTTTGAGGAATCCTTTATAGCAGAAAAATTCAAATTAACTTCTGGTAAAGTTTTTCTATAAAAATTAATTGCTTTGTTATTCGCAAATACGACAGGAGTACAAATATCAAGAACCCTATTATCGCTTAATACTTTTAAAATCAACTCAATTCCTATTCCATTAATATCTCCGCAACTAAATCCTATTATCGGCTTATTGTCTATTGGTACACTCATGAATCTTTCCTTTATTCTGTAAAAATACGAATTCTTTGATGATTTGCCGACCTAGAGTATATGTTTGATTAGTGATTCTACTTTAGAATCTCTCTACTTATAACCATTTTTTGAATTTCACTGGTACCTTCCCCTATGGTACAGAGCTTGCTATCCCGATAAAACTTCTCTACAGGAAAATCTTTTGTATAGCCATACCCGCCAAAAATCTGAACGGCATCCGTACTTATTTCCACCGATATTTCACTTGCATAATATTTTGCCATAGCGGATTCCTTTGTCATTGGCATACCCTTCATTTTCAAATCACATGCTTGATCAATCAATAATTCAGCCACTTGTATTTTTGTAGCCATATCCGCCAACTTAAATGCGATTGCCTGGAAATTTGATATTGGTTGATCAAACTGTTGTCTTTCTTTAGCATATTTCAATGATGCCTCATAGGCCCCTTTCGCAATTCCTAAACTTAATGCAGCAATTGAAATCCTTCCACCATCAAGAATCTTCATTGCTTGCTTAAATCCTTCTCCAACTTCACCTAACCTGTTTTCGTCACTAATTATACAATTATCAAATATCATTTCAGTAGTTTCACTTGCACGCATGCCTAATTTATTTTCTTTCTTACCTGCACTAAATCCTGCAGTATCACGGTCAATAATAAACGCTGTTGAATTGTTTTTTGCTCTTGGCTCTCCCGTTCTACAAATTACAACGGCAACATTCCCAGATTTTCCATGGGTAATCCAGCTTTTAGTTCCATTTACAACCCAGTTTTTACCATCTTTAACGGCAGTGGTTTTCATGTTTCCAGCATCGCTACCTGTATTAGGTTCTGTAAGTCCCCAAGCGCCAATAAACTCTGCGGAAGCAAGCTTTGGTAAATATTGTTGCTTTTGATCTTTGTTTCCAAACGTCATGATGTGTCCTGTACATAAAGAATTATGAGCCGCCAATGACAAACCAACTGAGCCACATACTTTTGATATTTCCTGAATAATACTACTATATTCAAAATAGCCCAACCCCGAACCGCCATATTCCTGTGGCACTAAAACACCCATCATCCCTAATTTTCCTAATGCCTTAAAAATATGAATTGGAAATTCCTGAGACTCATCCCACTTCATGAAATCCGGGCGAATATATTGATTAGCAAAATCCTTTACGGTATCGGCTACTTGATGCGTGAGTTCTGATTGTGAAAAATCCATAAAATAATGATTATTTTTTGCAATTTAGCGAATAATAAATACCAACAAGTGTTAGTTTTTATAATTCTTTTATTACTAAATAATGGGCAAGTTTCTCATACTTTTCTTTATCAATAATTGCTATTTTTTGAATATCCTCTAAAGATTTAAAGGGGCCGTGCTGAATTCGATAATTAATTACAGCCTGCGCTATTGCATATCCTATATAAGGATGTGATTTCAACTGTTCCAATTTAGCTGTATTGATATCAATTTTCTCTGCCAAATTTTCATGAAAAACAAGCCTGCTTTTTATTTTTTGAAAAACCGAATCCTGAAGTCCCCATACTTCTGATATTTGATCTATAGAATAATACCCCCCTAGCTTTTTTCTGTACAAAACAATTCGCCTTGACAGTGTTGGACCAATTCCAAAAAGCGATTCAAACGCTGAAGTGTCCGCAAGGTTAATGTCTATTTGTTTTTTTTGCTCCTTCACTCTATTATTGAATGAAAAGTAAGGGCGTTCATTTTTTTTTGAAGTATCTTTAATTACAACATACGGGATTAATTTCAATGCTAAACTTGATGTTATACCCCATATTTTTTTTATATCCTCCGGTTCATGAAATCTTCCACCTTTGTTTCTATACTTTTCTATAGTATGAATAATAGATTCACCCAATCCCATTTTTTTCCATGCTTCAATTGTAATTGTATTTGGATCAAAATTCACTAGCTTTAATAAATCAGGTACACAGTTTTCCTCTTGAATTATATCCGAGTTTTGCTTGCCTGAAATTTGATGTAGATTGGAGAATGATGCTATTATGCCATTTTGGTCATACGGTTTTTCCGGGAACCACTTTTCTAATATAACAGGCAAATAAATCAAGAAGAGATTTATTATTAACAATACAACTATGCCTGTTTTCTCTTTCTTGGTAAAATAAAAATATTGACTTTTTTGATTAATCCGCATTCATGAAAGTTAATCACCTTCTTACAAGAATAAGCGAGAAAAAAAACACGATTAATTGCAATTAATCACTTGGCTATCATATGCCAACTGAATATTGGTAGGGAGTTCTTGATTAATAACCACATGTTTGCCTAGCTGATGACTAATATGAGTAAAATATGCAGTCGGGATCTTTAATTCTTCGACAATATCTACCGCTTCATGCAAAGTGAAATGAGAAAGATGCTTTTCTTTTCTAAGTGCATTTAATACAACTATCTTGCTTCCTTTTATTTTCTCTCTCTCTGCTTGATCTATTCTATTAGCGTCTGTAATATAGGTGAACTCGCCAAAACGAAAACCTAAAACAGGCATTCGTAAATGCCACACCAATATTGGAATTACTGGAATGTCTCCAATAAGAAAAGGAGCTTCATCGATTTCATGGAGTTGTATGTCTGGAATTCCAGGATATTTTTGTTCTGAAAAAACATAACCGAATTCTTTTTTTAACGCATCTTGAGTAAGTTTATTTGCAAACACTTTCATCGGCTGTTGATGAAAATAATTAAACGCTTTTACATCATCGAGCCCCGCTATATGATCTTTATGCGGATGTGTAAAAATTACGGCATCCAGTTTTTTTACTTTAGCCCTCAACATTTGTGTTCTAAAATCAGGAGTCGTATCAATAACAATGGCTGTTGTGTCACTTTCAATTAATATACTGCTTCTTAATCGCTTGTCTTTTTCGTCTGAAGACGAACATACATCACATTCACAAGCAATCATAGGAACTCCGCTGCTGGTACCAGTTCCTAAAAAAGTTATTTTCAATGGAGGGGTAAACATGTTCGCAAAATGATAAAGAGAAATAAATAGTATCGAACTAGAAAAATGAGGGGATCTTACTTACTAACTTCCATTGCCATCATCTCTTCATACAGCTTCTGACTTTCATGCGTCAAATCATCTATATTAACCTTTAGTAAGGGCAATAAATCAATTAATGTGTTAATCCTTCCTTCTGTTTGTAGAAATTTGTTTAACACCACGACTTTCTTTTCCTGAAGAATACAATATCCACTCTGAAAAGTGCCTCTTTCATACCGGATAATATACCCCCCTTCTTCTATAACCTTTTCCACTTTATCAAGATTATGTTGCGTGTATTTCATATGCAGATTAAGACGATTTTTTTTAAAATTAATAACCAGTATGCAACATCGAATATTTATTACTCTTGTAGAAATTTACTTTTCAACAATCGTTGATAAAAAATTAGTCGTAAGTAGCCAAGTAAATGACTTCAAATAGCTATTTGCTTGACATCCTGATTACCGGCACAATCATTTCCTCCAAACTAATACCCCCATGCTGAAAAGTGTTTTTATAATAATTTGCATAATGATTGTAATTGTTGGGATAGCATAAAAACAAATCGCCTTTGGTGAAAATAAATGAAGAGTTCATATGCGGAACGGGCAACCCAGCTTCTTTTGGGTTTCTAAATGCCAATACATCTTTTTGATCATAATCTAAATTTCTTCCGTGCTTGTATCTTAAGTTAGCTGTTGTTTGTCTATCTCCTATAACTTTTACAGGAGTCTTTACCCTCGTGCTGCCATGATCTGTTGCCAGGATTACCTGTATTTTCTTATCAGCAATTTTTTTTAAGGCTTGGTGTAAAGGACTGTGCTCAAACCAGCTTGCAGTGAGGCTTCTATAGCTCGACTCCTCTCCTGCCAATTCTTTCAATACTTCCATTTCAGTTCTAGCATGACTAAGCATATCAACAAAATTGTATACAATAACATTTAAATCGTTTTGAAGTAGATTGTGCATGTTGTCTACTAATTTCTCCCCATCGTGATGGTTTGTTATTTTAGTATACGAAAATTTAATGCCGGCCTTACCCGTCTTCTCAAGATTAGCTTTTAAAAATTGTTCTTCGAATAAATTTTTACCCCCTTCTTCTTCATCATTTTTCCACTGAGAAGGAAATTGCTTTTCTATATCAATGGGTAACAACCCGGAAAAGATTGCATTTCTTGCATATTGAGTAGCGGTGGGCAAAATAGAATAAAAAGTATCTTCCTCATGAATTCGATAACTTTCTGAAAATATAGGCTGAATTGTTTTCCATTGATCAAATCTTAGATTGTCAACTAAAATGAAAAATAATGAACTGTTTTTTTGAAGATGAGGGAACACTTTTAGTTTTAATAGATTATGGCTCATTATTGGTCCATCATCGCTCTTAGGCGAAACCCAGGACGCATAATTTTTTGAAACAAATTTAAAAAACTCATTATTGGCTTCTTGCTTTTGTGTGTTAAACACATCCTGCATTTCCGGACTATCACTTTTTTGCATTTCCAATTCCCAATAAACAAGTTTTTTATAAATATCCATCCATTGATAATGATTAGGATTATCGTTTAAAGCCATGAATAATTTTTGAAACTCTTGTTGATAAGCACTTGTAGTTCTTTCAGCGATTAACCTTTTGTTATCAATCAATTTTTTTAAACTTAGCCAAACCTGATTTGGATTCACGGGCTTAATCAAATAATCGCTTATCTGACTTCCGATGGCTTCATCCATTATATTCTCCGCCTCGTTTTTAGTAATGAGCACTACAGGTAAATTATTATTAATTGCTTTTATTTGCTGCAATACTTCCAGCCCTGAAATTCCAGGCATAGATTCATCTAATAAAACGACATCTATAATATTACTTTTTACAAATTCAATGGCATCATACCCATTGGTTTTTATCACTACTTCATAATCTTTGTTTTCTAAAACAAAATTTGTGACTTTAGGCTTTCGATTTCATCATCAACCCATAATATTTTTGCTACGTTCATTTAAAAGTAGTTTATCAGATATAAATTGTAAAAGTTTGTGTTAATTATAAACAAATGTAATTTTTTAGACGATTGAAGTGTAGCTTTGTTGCACACAATTATTGGATTTAACAGATTATTCCGAATTTAATACTTATTAATGCGATTTCATAAAATTATCAACGACCCGGTTTATGGTTTCATAACTATTGATGACGAATTAATCAGCCAAATAATTTCTCATCCATATTATCAAAGATTGAGAAGAATTAATCAAATGGCGATGGCTCATTTAGTATACCCTGGAGCTGTTCATTCCAGATTACATCATTCTTTAGGCGCCTATCACTTAATTCGTTCTGCACTGCAGGAACTAATTAGTAAAGGGATTGAAATTAATGAACAAGAACAACAAGCTACAAAAATCGCAATCCTTTTGCACGATATTGGCCATGGCCCTTTTTCACATGCATTAGAACAAGTGTTGGCTAAAGGACTGCACCACGAAGAATTGTCATTACTTTTTATGGAAGAACTCAATACTCAATTTGAGGGAAAACTTAAAATGGCATTAGATATTTTCACAAACAATTATCCAAAAAAATTTTTACACCAATTGATAAGCGGTCAATTAGACGTTGACAGAATGGACTATCTAACTCGAGACAGTTTTTTTACCGGCGTAAATGAAGGGGTGATCGGATACGATCGTATTCTTAAAATGCTAACCGTTCATAAAGGAGAATTGATGGTCGAAGAAAAAGGAATTTACTCAATAGAAAAATTTTTAGTTGCAAGAAGGCTCATGTATTGGCAGGTTTATTTACATAAAACAGTTTTATGTGCCGAACAAATGTTGCAGAGAATTATTAAAAGAGCTAGATCAATCGGCGCAACATGTCAAGAGCCCTTATATAATTTTATACATGAACCGAGTTCAAACATAACGCTGGAAGAATTTTGTCAGATTGATGACGGAGATGTGATGATGGCAATAAAAATTTGGAGTCATCATCCAGATTTCGTTTTGTCTGCCTTATGCAAAGGAATAATCGATAGGAAATTATTAAAAATAAAATACTTTTCAGAAGCAGTAAGTCCAATTCTTGTAGAAGAGAAAATAGCAGAAGCTAAATTAAAGTACTCGTTATCTTCTGAAGACTTATCATGGCTAGTTTTTACAGGAGAGGCCTCTAGCAGCACTTACAATTTCGAAAACGAGCATATACATGTTCTTTTTAAAGATGGAAGTGTAAAAGACATTGCAGAAGTTGACAACGCGCTGATAAATGAAAACCTAAAGGGAAAAGTGAAAAAATATTACATTTGTTATCTTAATTAATTTCAAATAGTAAAGTATATTATGCAATTCAGCGCAACTCAAATAGCAGAAATTATCAAAGGTCGTATTGAAGGTAATGCAGCAGTAACAGTTAGTACTTTTGGTAAAATCGAAGAAGCCAAACAAGGCGAATTGTCGTTTTTGGCAAACCCTAAATATGAGGAATACCTTTATAGTACTGAGGCTTCGATCATCATCATCAATGAGTCATTACAACTTAAAAAAAATGTCAGCGGCACACTAATCCGAGTTGCTGATGCTTATTCTGCTTTTGCCAGTTTGTTAGATATGTATCAACAATTGAAAGTTCAAGAGCTAGCTGGCATTCAACAGCCTGCTTATATTCATCCTTCCGCAATCATTGGAGAAAATGTTTTCATAGGGGCCTTTGCATATTTAGGTGAACATGTAAAAATTGGAGACGATACGAAGATTTATCCAAATGCTTATATTGGAAATAATGTGACGATTGGAAAAAAAACAATTATTCATCCAGGAGTTAAAATTTATTATGATTGTAGTATTGGGTCGCATACTACAATTCATGCTGGTACTATTATAGGAAGCGATGGATTTGGTTTTGCACCTCAGAAAGATGGCACTTATAGAAAAGTGCCACAAATTGGAAATGTAGTGATTGAAGATTATGTAGAAATAGGCAGTAATACCACTATTGACCGAGCTACTATAGGAAGTACTATTATTAGAAGTGGAGTAAAGCTTGATAATCTTTTACAAATAGCACATAATGTTGAAATAGGAAATAATACTGTAATCGCAGCTCAAACAGGTATTAGCGGAAGTACTAAAATCGGAAAGAATGTAATGATTGGCGGCCAAACAGGCATCGGGGGGCATCTTCAGGTAGCAGATGGAACAAAGATTAACGGAAAATCCGGTATAACTAAATCTATAAAAATTCCCAATACTTCAGTGACGGGCAACCCTGCTCATGATTTTAAAGCCGCTTTAAAAAGTCAGGCTATGGTAAGAGCACTCCCTGATCTTGAGAAAAAAGTAAAAACATTGGAAGCGCTCATTGAGAAATTATTAAAAAAAGAATAAATTTTTATTTTGCCATTGAAGCCTGTAGACATCAAAAAAATATCCTTTTTTATTGTATTATTTTGTTTTCTCTCGATTATTTCTTTTGCTCAAAGAACAATAATCAAAGGAACCGTCATTGATGGTTTAACAAAAGAACCAATCAGTTTCGCCTCTGCCTTTCTCAAAAAAAATGGCAAAGGCAAAATCACAGATAGCTTAGGTAATTTTAATATTAACATTGAAAACAATCAACATGACACCCTAGTCATTAGTTATATTGGTTATGAACCAGTCTTTCTTATAGTCGATTCATTAGATGTAAACAAACACTTGTTTGTTTACATGGACAGAAATGGGAAATCAAACGAATTTGTTGTTAAAATAAAAATAAACAAAGGAATGTTTGTATGGAAAAAAATAATGAGCAAGAAAAAGTATTTCAATAGATACAATCAAAAAAACTTTAGCTACGAGGCATACAATAAAATAGAAATTGATATTAAAAATTTTAACGCTGAAAAAGCAAAGAAGAATTATTTTCTAAGGCCTTATTCTTTCATTTTTAACTCCTTAGATTCTACTATTGAAGGCACACCTTACCTTCCCGCATATCTTGTTGAAAGCGTTAGTGATTATGCTTTTCAGAAAAAGCCAAGGAAGTTTTATGAAAACATAAAAGCTGTAAATGCCAAAGGGCTTGAGAATGAAAACTTCAATAAGTTTCTAGGTGTAATGAATCAGAATATTAATATTTTCGATAACTACATCAATGTTATGGGAAAAGATTTTATCAGCCCATTTAATGATAATGCTGATTTTTATTATAATTTTTCAGTCATTGATACACAAGTAATTGATAATATAAGAACATTTAGATTTGTATTTAAGCCAAAAAGATCTGGCGAAAATGTATTTGAAGGAGACGCCTGGGTGAGAGCAGGTTCTTTTCAAGTGATTAAAACATCTATCTCATTAAGTAAAGATGCCAATATTAATTACATTTCAAGAATTGGGATATTTCAAGAGTTCTCTAAAATTAATGACACCACGTTTTTTTTATCTAGAGATAAGTTTTTTGCAGATTTTAATGCTTTGGGTAAAAACTCATTAACCTTAATTGGCAAAAAAACTACTTCTTATAAAAACATTTTACTTAATAGCGACTCTATAAGCAAGTTATTCCTAAATCAAAAAACAGAGGAAGTTATAAAAGAAAATGATCCGACCATAAATAAAACAGATTCTTTATGGTCGACAATCAGGCATGATTCCCTTTCTGTAAATGAAAAGCAAATCTATCAAACGGTTGATAAATTATTGAAGATGCCAAAATTTCAAAGACTACAAAAAACTTTACGCTTTATTGGAACTGGCTATAGAAATATTGATTTATTTGAAATTGGCCCTTGGTATAATTGGATAAGTAATAATTCCCTGGAAGGGTATAGAATGAGATTTGACTTAGGCACAAATACAAAATTCAAGAAAAATATTTATCTGCATGGTTATTTAGCATATGGAACGCTAGATTATAACGTTAAAGGTAAAGCAGAGGCTTACTGGATTGCACAAAGAGAGCCCAATAGACTAATTCTTCATGCATCATATGCTGATGATATAGATAATGGAATAAGCCAAATTGGTGAAGTGAGTCAAGATAATATTTTTTCACTCGCCATAATGAAACCAAATTATAATCAAAAATTTATCAGATTAAGAGATACCAGATTTGATCTCAGCAGAGAATGGAATAGCGGATTTTCCACCTCTTTATTTTTAGTTCATAGAAACTTCAATCCTCTAAAAGGTTTACCTAATAAATCCTACTTTTCAAGCAATAGCAATAACGAATTGACTTCGTTTGAAGTTTCATTAAAATTAAGATTTGCTTATTTAGAACAATTTTTGAATTGGGATTACTTCAGATATTCTCTAGGCTCAAAATACCCAATTGCTGAAGTTATCCTCACAAGAGGAATTGCAGGCGTCATGAAAAGCACTCATAATTATTCCAAAATAAATGCCAACATTACTGGCAATTTAAAATTAGCTCCTTTGGGTTCAGTTTCATTTAAACTATATGGAGGCTATATAAATGGCAACCTACCATTTCTATACCTGGAAAATCATCTCGGTAATGACATTTATTATTACAAATCAAATTCATTAAATCTCATGAATAGATTTGAATACCTGAGTGACAAATTTGCCGGGATTAATATAGAACATAATATGGGCTCAGGAATTTTTAAATTTCTTCCTATTACCCGAAAATTAAAATGGCGACAATTCTGGAATATTAAATCTCTATGGGGTGATTTGAGTGATGAAAATAAAAAAATTAATGGTGGTGAACTTTATTTTAAATCACTCAATAATAATAATTATACAGAAATTGGAACAGGGATAGATAACATTTTTAAAGTATTTAGAGTTGATATGGTTTGGAATTTAACATCTACCAAGATTATTACCTTAAATCCAACGAACAGATTTGGTATTTTTGGAAGCTTTCAAATACAATTTTAATATGTAATAGATTGATTATTAATATATTTGTTATCAAATAAGCTATTCATATCTTGTCGAATTACTTTAAAACAGCTTTTTTAAGCTTTTTTTGGGGTACCTTTGCGAAAATTTATTATTTCATTATGTATAAAGATTTTAACCCTGATAAGCAACATACTTTAGCCGAAGCTGTAAGTATTTCTGGTACTGGATTGCATACAGGGATTAATGTAGACATGACTTTAAAACCTGCAAATCCTGGTTTTGGATTTCAGTTTCAAAGGCTTGATTTAGTCGGAAGCCTTCCCATAAAAGCTGATTGCGATTTAGTTACAGATACATCTAGGGGAACTACATTAGAACTTAATGAAGTAAAAGTAAACACCGTCGAGCATATTCTTGCAGCATTGGTTGGGATGGGAGTAGATAATTGTCTAATTGAATTAAATGGTCCAGAAATACCTATCATAGACGGTAGCAGTGGTCCCTTTATTGAAATTATTGATAAAGTTGGAGTAGTTGAACAGGAAGCTGCAAAAGCATGGTATAGTATTGACACTAACATTTCCTTTTATGATCAAGCGAAAAGAGTGGAAATGACAGCACTTCCTGCAACAAATTACGAGATTACAACATTAATTGATTTTAATAGCCCTGTATTGGGAACGCAACATGCTAGCCTAAAATCAATGAATGATTTTAAGACAGAAATTGCTACTTGTCGTACTTTTTGCTTTCTTCATGAATTAGAAATGTTGATTGATAATAATCTTGTAAAAGGTGGAGATATCAATAACGCAATTGTTGTAGTAGACAAGCCAGTTACAGAAGAAGAAATGGCCCGACTTGCAAAGGCATTTGGAAGAACAAAAGTAGAAATAAAAACAGAAGGCTATTTAAACAACCTAGAGTTAAGATTCCCTAATGAGCCTGCGCGACATAAATTACTCGATGTAATTGGCGATTTGGCTTTGATTGGCTATCCAATAAAAGCTCATATTATTGCAAACCGCCCTGGTCATAGTAGTAATGTGGAATTCGCCAAAAAAATTAAGCAATACATAAAAAAGAATAAACACACTAAAGATATCCCTGTTTATAACCCTTCTCAACCAGCTGTGTATAATTTACAACAAATCGAAAAAACGCTTCCTCACAGATACCCTTTTCTTTTAGTTGATAAAATAATTGAGCTCTCTGATAACTGTATTATTGGAATAAAAAATGTAACCTTTAATGAATTTTTCTTTCAAGGACATTTTCCAGGAAACCCAGTAATGCCTGGTGTTTTACAAATTGAAGCCTTGGCACAAACAGGTGGAATTTTATGTATCAACACAATGCCTGAAGGAAATTATGACACCTACTTTTTAAAAATTGATAATTGTAAATTCAAACAAAAAGTAATTCCCGGTGATTCTATGATACTGAAAATGGAATTAATTGAACCTATAAGAAGAGGTATATGTGTTATGAAGGGAAGTGTTTATGTTGGAAATAAACTTTGTACTGAAGGAGAATTTACCGCACAATTAATTAAAAGGCAATAATTTTTGATGCATTACTGTCAAATAATTTTATTATGATACATCCACACACTTATATTCACCCAAATGCCAAATTAGCTCCAAATGTAAAAATTGATCCCTTCAGTGTTATTCACCAAAATGTAGAAATTGGGAGTGGTACTTGGATTGGCAGCAATGTAACAATAATGGAAGGCGCAAGAATTGGAAACAATTGCAGGATTTTTCCTGGGGCCGTTATTTCGGGCATTCCTCAAGATTTAAAATATGATGGTGAGAACACTACCGTTGTAGTGGGAAATAATACAACTATCAGAGAATTTGTTACCATTAACCGGGGAAGCAAAGATAAGTGGACCACAGTTGTAGGAGACAATTGTTTAATAATGGCCTATAGCCATATCGCTCATGATTGTGTTATTGGCAATAATTGCATCATGAGTAACAACACTCAAATGGCAGGGCATGTGACATTAGGAGACTACTCAATACTGGCAGGTATGTGCGCAGTTCATCAATTTGTTCAAATTGGACAACATGCATTTATTGCAGGAGGCTCATTAGTAAGTAAAGACGTTCCACCATATATTAAAGCTGGTCGTACACCATTAAGCTATGCTGGAGTTAACTCTGTTGGTTTAAAAAGAAGGGGATTTTCTTTAGAAAGAATCAATCACATTCTTGATATTTACCGATTTATTTACAACAAAAATTTAAATACTTCTCAAGCCCTTAATTATATTGAAGAAGAATTACTAGCCACTGATGAAAGAGATGAAATTGTTACTTTCATTCGAGAAAGTGGAAGAGGTATCATAAAAAGATTCACAAAAGGAAGTATGGATGATGAATAAAAAATCAATCCTTTAATAGCTTTTATTGTTACTACGCCATGCAAATAAACTTAATCAATGTAGGTAAGCGATTTAATCTTGAATGGATTTTCAGAAATATTAATTACACTTTCACACAAGGCGAATCTTATGCAATAACCGGATCTAATGGCTCCGGAAAATCAACGCTGCTACAAATCATTGCTGGATCTATTCTACATAGCGAAGGATTTGTTCATTATAATCTTAACAATCAAAATCTTTCTGAAACTGAATCTTTTAAAGAGATTTCCTTTATTGCGCCATATCTAGAATTAATTGAAGAAATGACGGCAATTGAATTTCTTAAATTTCATGGTACTTTCAAAACATTAACAAAATCAAACTACGAAATACTTGAATATGTTGGGTTATCTAATGCCGCTTATAAACAAATAAGAAATTTCAGTAGCGGGATGAAGCAACGGCTAAAGCTAGCCCAAGCATTCTTTACGAACACCCCTATATTACTCCTTGATGAGCCTTGCACCAATCTAGATAATTCAGGCATTGATTTATACCATTATCTAATAAATAATTTTGCTTCCAATAAATTGATTATTGTTTCAAGTAATGATAAGATTGAATACTCTTATTGTACAAAAGTAATACCTATAGATAAATACAAATAACACTTACCTTTTACTAGCAATCAACAAGTTCAAATCTGTATATTTTAAATCAAATCTTTCGCTAAGGTAAAAATTAGTAAGACTACCTTTAAATAAATAAATTCCACTTCTCACATTTAATTTATTCCAAACTATATTATCTATTCCTCCATCCTGACCAGTCTCCAACAATAACGGCATTAATACATTACTAATTGCCTGGGAAGCTGTTCTAGCAAATCCACTCGGTATATTTGGAACACAATAATGTATTACATCATATTTTGAAAAAATGGGTTTCTCATGTGACGTAACGGTGCTAGTTTCAAAGCAACCTCCATGATCTATACTAACGTCAACGATTACAGCACCTGCTCTCATATTGCTGACCATATCATCTGAAACAACAACGGGAGTTCTACCCGCAGCTCCACTCAAAGCACCTATTGCCACATCACAAGTCTTTAATTGCTTACTCAATATTTTTGGTTCAATTACGGATGTCCACATTCTTACACCAATATTATTTTGAAGTCTTTTTAATCGATAAATACTATTATCAAAAACCTTCACGTTTGCTCCCAATGCCAAAGCAGTTCTGGCCGCATATTCTCCAACTATTCCCGCACCAATGATGATTACTTTTGTAGGCGGAATACCACTGATTCCTCCAACTAGAACTCCTTTTCCATTATTTGCGTTGCTTAAATATTGTCCAGCTATTAGCATTACTGCACTTCCCGCTATTTCACTCATGCTCCGTACTATAGGATTATGACCACTGTCATCTTTTAAATTCTCGAAACTTATAGCAGTTAATTTCTTGGCCATCATTTTCTCCAAAATACTTTTCTTCATTATAGCCATATGTATTGGCGAAATGATATTAGTATTTGGTTTTAAAAACTCACAATCTTCCTCACTCACGGGTGCACTCTTTACAATTACATTGCAATTGAATATCTCTTTTTTATCGTAAATAATTTTTGCCCCGGCTTCGCTGTAATCATTGTCGCTATAATTAGAACCCATACCTGCCTTTGATTCTATGACTACTTCATGACCATTAGCAATTAATACACTTACCGCTTCAGGCGTAAGGGGAATCCTATTTTCATTAAAGGATGTTTCTGTAGGAATCCCTATAGATAAGGACTCTCCTTTTGGTTTTACATCTAATTTTTCTTCCAACGTTTCGTATGAAAAAGAAGATGATATGAAAGGTTTTGTTGTAGCCATAATTATTTTTTGATGAGCGAATCTATCTTTACAATTTACAAATTTAAAACAAGCTTTCTGGTATCCATATTGATTAAAGTTAAATAACATTGTGCGGTACCTTCTGGGAATAAGCCCTGTGCCCTTTCAGGCCATTCTACAAAACAGTAGTTGCCAGAAGTCAAACAGTCTTCCACTCCAGCCAAAATGGCTTCCTGCTCATTTTTTAACCGATATAAATCAATATGATAAATTATTGAAGTGGGCATTTTGTATTCATTAATAATCGAAAATGTAGGACTATTAATATCTCCTCCAGCTCCTAAATGACGACAAATAGCTGTAATAAATGTTGTTTTACCAGCCCCCATTTCACCATGAAAAGCAACACATTTCTGTGTTTTGATATTTTCTAGCAGCCAATTGGCGGCATTGGACAAATCTGCAATATTAAAAATCAACTCCATACCCTAAAGATAATTTCATATTTGGTAACTGCGATACTATAATATTAAGATATTTTTGTAGTATGGATAAAATAATCTGGAAAGTAGAGGGCATGACCTGTAGCAATTGCGCTCTATCTATTCAAAAATTTCTAGAAAAAGAAGGTATGAAAGAGGTATTCGTAAATCCAATCGGAGGCGAAGTGCTTTTTATTAATGATTTAGATGTAGAATTGAGTAAAATTAAAAAAGGAATAGAAAGTCTTGGATATTCAATTGTAAACGAAACGAGCCCAGCGAAGAGTAAAAAAAACTTATTTTCAACTAATAAACAACGTTTTTGGATCACACTGCCTTTTACATTGCTTTTATATATGCATATGCTACACCAATGGTTTCCTATACATTGGATTGTTATCCCTTGGATTCAACTACTCATTTGTAGTCCGGTTTTTTTATTAGGTATGTGGTTTTTTGGAAGAAGCGCCCTATTGAGTATAAAAAATAGAGTCCCTAACATGAATGTCCTTATCGCATTAGGGTCATTACTTTCATTCGTATACAGTCTTATAGGAATGTTTTATTTTAATAACAGTAATTTTCTTTTTTTTGAAACAACAGCATCTATTATCACACTTGTTTTTTTAGGTAATTTTTTAGAGGAGAGCACTATTCAATCAACTCAAAAGGCACTAAAAAAAATAACGAAATCACAAAAGGTGGTTGCCAATATGATTGCTTTTGATGATAAATATAAAGAGCAAATATTTCCAATTGATAATATATTTCTAAAAACAGGCGATTTAATACTAATTAAAACAGGGGAGCAAGTACCCATTGATTGCAAAATTTTATGGGGTGAATGCTCGGTAAATGAATCAATTATAACAGGCGAAAGTTTGCCATTATATAAATCAAAAAAAGATATTCTTATTGGCGGTAGTATTATAGAGACAGGAATTATAAAAGCACAGGTTACTTCAGCAACAAAAGATACTGTGCTTTCAGGAATATTAAAAATGGTGCAAAATGCACAATCTGAGAAACCGCCGATACAAAAATTAGCAGATAAAATAAGTGCAGTATTTGTTCCAGTAGTGATAGCCATCTCTATTCTTGCCTTTATGTTGAACTACTTTATTTTATCAATTCCATTTGACTACTCATTAATGAGGTCAATTGCCGTACTAGTCATTTCTTGTCCATGTGCTATGGGGTTAGCCACACCTGCAGCCATTTCTGTTGGATTGGGCAGGGCTGCCAAAAAAGGAATATTATTTCGCAATGCTTCGAGCTTAGAAAATTTTAAGAATATTAAGCAGGTTGTTTTTGATAAAACTGGCACACTAACAACTGGACATTTTGATATAGAAAATTTTTCCTCCACCATCGATGAGAATACATTTAAATCAATTGTTTATTCTATCGAAAAATACTCCACCCATCCAATTGCAAAATCAATTGTAAAAAAATGGGGGATGGCTGAGTGTATTGTTTGGAAAAAAATTGAAGAACTAAAAGGATTAGGTATGCGTGCTGAAGATAAAGAAGGCAATCTATTCTTGTTGGGATCCACTCAAATTTTAACCCAAGAAACTAATAACCAATCGCATAACATTTATCTATTCAAAAATAATGAGCAGATAGGATGGATTGATATAAAAGATGAAATAAGGGCTGAAACGAAAAGCGTTATTAATTGGTTTGATAGCCATCAGATATCAACAATTATGCTTACCGGCGACACCTTAGAAAAGGCTACTGTTGTAGCTAAGGAATTAGGCATAAAGAATATCATTGCCGCACAATCCCCTTCTTCTAAATTAAAAATAATAGAAGAATTAAACTCGATAACCCCAACTGCTATGATTGGTGACGGAATTAATGATGCGCCAGCATTGGCAAAAGCCACGATCGGTATTTCTTTGAGTGATGCTTCTCAATTAGCTATACAACACGCAGATGTTATATTAATGAACCAAGGATTAAAAAATCTCCCAGAAGCTTTATCACTTGGAAGGCATACTTTTTTAACAATAAAACAAAATTTATTCTGGGCATTTTCTTATAATATTATTGCTATTCCTATCGCAGCAGCAGGATTACTTACACCAACTTTTTCTGCATTGGCAATGGGATTCAGCGATATTGTTCTAGCTATTATTTCTTTACAATTATTTGTCAAAAAGGTTATTTAATTTCATCTATTAATTTTATTCTTGAAAGAAAGCTTACGCATATTAGAAAAATATTGGGGGTTTAAAGAATTTAGACCGTTACAAGAATCTATTATTAAGGCTGTAATGGATAATAAAGATGTATTAGCCTTGTTGCCAACTGGGGGAGGAAAATCAATTTGTTTTCAAGTTCCGGCAATGTTGATGGAAGGCATCTGTATTGTCATTAGTCCTCTGATAGCTTTAATGAAAGATCAAGTTGAAAATTTAACAAAAAAAGGAATTCCAGCATTAGCTATTTATAGCGGAATGTCTTTTTCTGAAGTAAAAAGAACACTGCAAAATGCTGCTTATGGAAATTATAAATTTTTATACCTCTCACCTGAGAGATTAGAAACAGATTTATTTCAAGAATATTTACCAGCGATAAAACCCTGCCTGATTGCTGTAGATGAAGCGCATTGCATTTCTCAATGGGGATACGACTTTAGGCCTTCATACTTAAAAATATCTTTATTAAGAGAAGATTTGCCAGATACTCCTATCATTGCACTTACTGCATCCGCAACACTCGAAGTTCAAAATGATATTTGTGATAAATTACTATTTTCAACAAATCAGGAAAAGTTTCAACCTTCATTTTCAAGACCCAATTTATCATACAGTGTATTTGAGCCTGAATCAAAACAAAATAAATTATTAGAAATCTTAAAAAATGTAAAAGGAAGCTCTATCGTTTATTGTAAAAGCAGGAAACTAACCCATCAGATTGCAGATTTATTGAAACTACATAAAATAAATGCTGATTATTACCATGCTGGGTTAACAAACAATGAACGTAGTATAAAACAAACTGATTGGATTAATGATAAAATAAATACTATTGTTTGCACAAATGCATTTGGGATGGGTATAGACAAACCTAATGTGCGTTTGGTTATTCATTACAACATCCCCGAAAATTTAGAAAGCTATTATCAGGAAGCCGGCCGTGCTGGAAGAGATGGAAATAAGGCTTATGCTGTTTTACTTTTCGATAAAAAAGAAAATGAAAGTTTATATGAATTAATCAATTTAAGATATCCGACTCCGGAAAAATTAAAATCAATTTATTTGAGCTTAATGAACCATCTACAAGTTGATGCCGGAATTGGCGAAGGGCAATCATTCGATTTTGACATTTCCTTATTTTCATTCTATTTCAAATTGAATATCCTAGAATCAACATACGGATTGAATGCACTAAGTCAAGAAGGATTGATTTTTTTAACAGAAAAAAATACAAAGCCGTCATCATTGGTTTTTTCAACAACAAAAGAAACTTTGAATGATTTTGAAAAAAACAACCCAAAATTCGAACCCATTATTCAAATGATGCTTCGAAATTACGAGGGCATTTTTGATTACTCTTCAGCTATTTATGAATCTTTACTTTCTAAATCATTATCAACCCCTATTGAAAATATAAAAGAACAATTAATCTATTTACATAAATACAATATAGTTCAATATACACCTCAATCAGACAAATCACAGATAACACTCTTGAGAAATAGAATGTACTCAGATGATTTTAAATTCGATTACATATCCCTAGAAAAAAGAAAAGAAAAACATAAAGAAAGAATTAATACAATGATTGAGTTTACTGCTAACAAAATTAAATGCAGAAGCCAAATTATTGGTAACTATTTTAATGATAATACTATTGCCCCTTGTGGTATTTGTGACACCTGCTTAAATAATAAAATTGAAAATGAAAATAAAGTAGGTTTTAAAATAATTTCAACAAGAATCATAGCCGACCTTCGTAAAAATAATATTGATTCTAAAAACATTAACAATATATATGTAGAGTTTAATAAAAAAGAACTTTGGGAAACATTGCATTTTTTACAATCGGAAAAAATAATCGATATTGATACTGGCGGATATTTTTATCTCAATTAAATGGCATAAAAAAGGGACCAAGATGAAAATCTAGTCCCGCTTTAAAATCCAATATCCTATGAAAAACCGGTGTAAAAGTAAGTTTTTCTTTGTTATTATTCAAGTTTTTTATTTAATTATCCTTATCCTGCGTTTCTAAAGCTTTAAACTTTTGAGCGTTATATAAATAACTTGCCCCTTGATACCAAGCCACCGCTTCATTAACGATTCCTTTGTTTACTTTCAACTCAGTAGATTCGCCTGTGATAAAATTTATTTTATACATCCTGACTTTGTTTTTTGGCGATAAGATTACCAAAGTATCATGTTTTACATTTCCCATATATTGATTTGAACTAATAAATAAGATTTTAAAGGAAAAATTATCAATAAAAAAAGTCTCAGCTTCTTTTTATATTTCATTATATTATTTTGGGAAGAAATAATAAACCTTCATATTATAAATTTATCATTTAATAATTCAGCAAACTTTGTTTGAATAAAGTAGATTTGTAAAGTTACAGACGGTAAACGAGAAAAATAGATCAAAAAAAGCTACATAAATTGAAAGTTAGAATAATATACCTTTTTTTTCTAGGACTAATTTCTATAATTGTGTTTTCTTTTAATGAAATCAAGTTTGCCAATAACTCAATAACTTCTTTAGGAAAAGCGCTTTTTAATGATAAAATATTGTCAAAAGATTACACAATAAGTTGCGCTAGTTGTCATATTCCCGCATTCGCTTTTTCCGATACAACTTCTTTTAGTGTTGGAATAAATAAAAAACCAACGCTTCGCAATACTCCGTCAGTTTTAAATATGAAAAACAGGCCATATTATTTTTGGGATGGTAGAGCCAGTTCTTTAGATGAACAAGCTTTAATGCCTATTCAAAATCCTAATGAAATGGACCTTCCTATTGAAGAAGCTATTCAAAGACTAAACAAATCTGCTTTTTACAATAGTTATTTCAATAAAGTATTTAAGGAAAGTCCAAATAAAAGAAATATTGCTAAAGCATTTGCAGCATATGAAAAAACGCTAGAAACAGTTGATAGCAGATTTGATGACTGGAGTAATAATCTCATTAAATTAACTTCAGCGGAAGAACGAGGCCGCGAAATTTTCTTAAGTGCAAAAGCAAAGTGCTTTGATTGTCATTTTCAGGAAGACTTTACAAATGACGATTTCAAAAACATAGGCTTATTTGATGGCGGTCAATATAATGATAGCGGGAGATATTTAGTTACAAAAATTAAATCAGATATAGGGAAGTTTAAAACTCCTGGATTAAGAAACATAGCTATAACGGCTCCTTATATGCATGATGGATCAATTTCAACCTTGGAAGAAGTTGTTGATTATTACAACAATACGAAAAAGAAAGTAGCCAACTCAATAAATATCGATCCCGCACTTTCTAAACCACTCGGCTTGTCGGAATTAGAAAAAAAAGATTTAGTTGCCTTTTTAAAAACACTAACAGATAAGCATTATTTATCAAAAAAGAAATAAATGACTACGGTCAGGTTAATTATTGAATAATCTATCATTACTCAATTGCGCAATCGATTACATTTGTATTTATAGATTTAATTTTTCACCTTTAACAAAATATTAAAAGCAATTATGTGACTTTATACTTTCATTTACATAATTTGTATTAACTAAAACATTTTTTATGGAAACGACTAAACCAAAAATTTTACTTTGTGAAGATGATAGTAATCTTGGCATGGTATTGAAAAACTATTTAGAATTGAATGATTATGATGTAGTTTTAGAAAGGGATGGTCGATTAGGTTTAGCAGCATTTCAAAGAGAGAAGTTTGATATCTGTTTACTTGATGTTATGATGCCTAATATGGATGGATTCACTGTAGCAGAAGCTATTAGAGATATAAATCCAGATGTCCCTTTGTTTTTCCTTAGTGCAAAAACCATGAAAGATGATATTATTCAGGGTTATAAATTGGGTGCCGATGACTATATCACAAAACCTTTTGATAGCGAAGTACTCTTACTAAAAATAAAAGCTATACTTAAAAGGAATGAAGAAATGCATCGCGAAGAAGTGAATGCAGAATTTCAACTTGGAAAATACCATTTCAACCCTAAGCTTCGCGAATTAACCATCGAAGGCAAATCTCATGTGCTTTCTCCAAAAGAAAATGAACTTTTAAAAATGTTGTCTGAATATAAAAATGATTTACTCACTAGAGAAGTTGCCCTGAAAAAAATATGGGGAAGTGATACGTACTTTAATGGAAGAAGTATGGATGTTTATATTGCCAAACTACGTAAATATCTAAAGGATGATGAGAAATTAGAGATTGTAAATATCCATGGTAATGGATTTCGGTTGGTAGTTACAGAATAATTTCCTTAATTAAAATAAACCATGCTGAGTGCCGCCTTTGTGCGGCACTTTTCCAAGGTGCTTATATGCTTTTTCGGTTGCCTCTCTCCCTCTTGGAGTTCGCATTAAAAATCCTTCCTGAATTAAAAAAGGCTCATACACTTCTTCTAATGTTCCTGGCTCTTCTCCTACAGCAGTTGCAATGGTGGTTATTCCAACTGGTCCGCCTTTAAACTTGTCTATAATTGTACTTAAAATTCTATTATCCATTTCATCCAATCCATGCTGATCAACATTTAATGCTTTTAATGAATGGGTAGTAATATCCATATCGATAACGCCGTTACCAATTACTTGTGCAAAATCTCTTACTCTTCTTAAAAGGCCATTTGCAATCCTTGGCGTTCCCCTGCTCCTTCTGGCAATTTCTCCTGCTGCATCACTTGTTATTTTTGTTTTAAGGATATTTGCACTTCTTAATAAGATATTCTTGAGAGTTTCAGAATCGTAATACTCTAGCCTTGATTTTATTCCAAATCTTGATAGTAATGGTGCTGTAAGTAATCCACTTCTTGTTGTGGCGCCAATAAGTGTAAAAGGATTTAAGGTTAATTGAACACTCCTTGCATTTGGACCGCTATCAATCATGATGTCAATTTTATAATCCTCCATTGCCGCATACAAATACTCTTCCACTACAGTACTTAATCGATGAATTTCATCTATAAACAAAACATCGTTAGTTTCTAAATTGGTAAGTAACCCTGCCAAATCTCCTGGCTTTTCTATAACTGGTCCTGAAGTTTCTTTAATGTTAACCCCCATTTCATTAGCTACTATCCTTGATAGAGTTGTTTTTCCTAATCCTGGGGGGCCATGAAATAAAATATGATCTAATGCCTCTCCTCTTAATTTAGAAGCTTTAATAAAAATGGAAATATTTTCAATTATTTGACTTTGGCCACTAAACTCATTTATATATCCTGGCCGAATATTATTTTCAAATTCCTTATCAGGAGATTGTAAAATTTCTTTATTGGTATTTAATTCAGGATTAGGCATGTAAAAACTATTTCGTAAAGCTAACAATAATAGCGGAAACTTTAGTTATTGTGTAATTATTGTGATTAGATAAGCTAATGTAATGGACCTGATTGTATTTTACGTTGATAATACTACAAATTAATTTTTATGCTATTTACACTATGAATTGCTGAGGCTATTTCTTTAATTATACGTTGATCTTTTTCTATTGCATTTCCTATTACTATAATATCTGCTCCCGATTTACAATTAAGATATGCTTTTTCAGGTGTTGTAATTCCACCTCCAACAATCAATGGCACATCAATACAAGAAGATACTTTTTGAATCATCATTTCCGAGATTGGATTTTTTGCTCCACTGCCAGCATCCATATAAATTAATTTCATACCTAACATTTCTCCAGCCATTGCAGTACACATAGCTATCTCGTTTTTGTCCGCTGGTAAAGGATTCGCATTACTTATATAAGAAACTGTTGTTGGAGCACCTCCATCAATCACCATGTAACCGGTTGAGATTATTTCTAATCCACTCTTTTTTACAAAAGGAGCCGAAATTACATGTTGCCCAATTAACAACTCAGGATTTCTTCCGCTTATCAATGATAAATATAATAATGCATCTGCGTATTTAGTTATTTGAGAAGGACTACCTGGGAATAAAATAACCGGTATTTTACATTTTCTTTTTATTTTTTTAACACATTCGTCTAAGTTATCCGAAACAACCAAACTTCCTCCTACAAAAAAATAATCAACATTTGCCTCTATTGAAATATCTATTAAGTCATCAATTGAAGAGTTGTTGACTTTATCAGGGTCTATCAATACTGCAAAAGATTTCTTCTGCTCAATTTTCCGACTAACCAATAATTGATAAATTTCTTTTTGCATACCTTACCTAGATAATAACTGCAAAAATGAATTATTTTTCGTTCATACCGAAATAATAATATGAAAATGAATAAGAAAATCTGATTAATAATCGTATTTTTTGGTGGTAATTTTGTTTTTATGCCGGATTTAAAAAAAGAAATAAAGTTCAGTACTGCCCGAAGTAGTGGAAAAGGAGGTCAAAATGTAAACAAACTAGAGACGATGGTGACAGGTTATTGGCATGTAGATTCTTCTATTATTTTATCTGAAAACGAAAAAAAAATTATCACTGATAAGCTATCAAACAAAATTAATAATGAAGGTTTCTTGTTCGTTAAAAGTCAATTATTTAGAACGCAACTTGCCAATAAGGAAGATGTTATCAAAAAAATGAATGCCCTAATAAAGAAAGTATTAGTAATACCAAAAAAAAGAAAGCCAACGAAACCTACCAAAGCTTCTAAAGAATCAAGACTACTAAACAAGAAAATTTTCTCTAATAAAAAAATTGACCGGAAAAAGATTACACCCAATGAATAGAAAAGGATATATGTTAATGCGTTATTTTTTTACTACTATATTAATAATGTCTGTATATGGCATTGGCTTCACGCAAGAAAAATCCGGAAAATTAAAAATATTTTTTTTGCTAACAGCTAATCAAAAAAAAATAGTATTTAAAGACAGCTTATATATCAATTCATTCAACGAAACTTATAAAATTTCAAAATTAAAATACTATGTATCTTCTTTTAACTTAGGAAACTCCGCTGTAAAAATGAATCATGAAAAATATTTTTTAGTAAGTGCAGGAAATATAGAGAATGCTATTTTATTTGAGAGTGTTCCTACTAATTCTTATTCAACATTGAGTTTTTGTTTAGGGATAGATAGTATAGATAACTGCACAGGTGCTCAAACCGGATCTTTAGACCCTATTAACGACATGTTCTGGACTTGGAATAGTGGCTATGTTTACTTTAAACTTGAGGGCAATAGCCAATCATCTCCAGCAGACATGAACAGAATTGAATACCATATAGGGGGTTATAAAAATGAAAATATCGCTAAGAGAAAAATAAATGTGAATATGAGAAGCGTTGACACTTTGTTATCACCACTTAAAATTATGCCTGATAAAACAACTGATGTTTTTATTGAGCTCAATTTGGATAATTTATGGAACTATGCATCTGATTTAAAAATTAGCGAAACGCCAATATGCGTATCCCCTGGGGAAACAGCAATGCTAATAGCCGATAATTTTCAATCCTTATTTTCAATTAAAAACATAATCGTACATTGAAAATAAAGCTTTCTATATATTTCTTATTATTCATTATTACTGCTTTTGTTTTGATCAGCGGGACTAGTAATGTTAATGAAAATCTCACACCTTTGCCATTTATTATTCCTAAAGGTTGGCCCGTTCCTTCAAGAAATATTTTTGAAAAAAACAGTTTAACGGAGGAAGGTTTTCAATTAGGAAAAAAATTATTTTACGACGGCCGACTTAGTAAAGATGGAGAAATAAGTTGCGGTAGTTGTCATCAACAATTTTCTGCATTTTCAACATATGATCACGATTTAAGTCATGGTGTAAATAATTTGTTTACAACTAGAAATGCGCCAGCATTAATAAATTTGGCATGGATGAATGAATTGCATTGGGATGGAGCAATTAATCATTTAGAAGTACAGCCATTATCACCAATCACTGCTCCAAATGAAATGGGAGAAAAGTTAGAAAATGTTTTATATAAATTACGAAATGACTCTTTATACCCTAAAATGTTTAAAGCAGCATTTAAAGACACTTCAATATCTATCCCAAAAATGCTTAAAGCAATTGCCCAATTTACAGGCAATTTAATTTCATCCAATAGCAAGTATGATAAATTTAAACGGGGCGAAGCCACCTTTACTGCCTATGAGCTCGCTGGTTACAAAATATTTAAAGCAAATTGCGCTTCCTGTCATAAAGAACCACTTTTTACTGATAATAGTTTTCGCAATAATGGTCAACAACTTAATCGATTTAAAGATTATGGAAGACAAATCATAACAGGCAAACAGGAAGATTCTTTGAAATTCAAAGTCCCTACACTACGCAATGCAGCACTTACTTTCCCATATATGCATGATGGACACCTGTATTCACTATATGAGGTAATTGATCATTACAGATCAGGAATCGATACCACTAAAAAAAACTTAGACTCTTTATTAAAAAAGAAAATAGAAATTTCAAATACAGATAAAATGAAACTAATTCTATTTCTAAATACATTAACAGATAGCTCTTTTATTAACAACCCCCGATTTTCTTTCAAAATGAAATAAAGTAATTTATTATCAGAATTGAATAATAATTCTATAATTTAAATTATCAGAGTAAATTACACTGTAAACTTTTTGATTTTGAGTGGAATAAAAAAATTAGCTGGTCAAACATTGTGGTATGGAGTGCCTACCATTGCATATCGTTTCCTAGGCTATATCATGAATATGGCATTGCCCTTTTTTATTGATTTGCCAGAAGATACTGCTGATTTAGTTCAAGTGTATGCAATGATTCCATTTCTAAATGCCGTTTATGCTTATGGGATGGAAACTGCCTATTTCAAGTTTTCACAAAGTCATGACAAAAGTACACTGTATAGCACTTTATCTATTTCTTTGTTTAGTACTACCATTTTCTTTAGCATATTGTTATTGTTTTTAAAAGGAGACATTACATCCATAGCACATTTAAACAATCACCCTGAATATGTATTATGGATGATTGGCATTTTAGCAATCGACAATTTAAATACTTTGCCATTTGCCAAATTACGTCAAGAGAATAGACCTAAGATGTATGCATTTGCCAGAGTAGCCGCAATTTTCACCAATATTGGAGTTGTTGTTTTTTTCTTAGTTATTGTACCTGCTTTTCTTAAAAGCCATCCGCAAAGCTTTATTGCTAATTATTATAATCCTCATTTCGGAATTGGCTATTATCTGGTTGGTAATATCATTGAAAATATAGTAACATTGGTTATTCTGCAAAAAGAATTGCGTCAAATTAAGTTTAAATTCAGCTTCCCACTTTGGAAAGAAGTTATTAAATATAGTGCTCCATTAATTATTGTTGGATTAGGCGGTATGATAAATGATGTATTAAGCAGATTGATTTATCGACATGTAGTTGATTTGCCAGAACAACAAGCTAATCACGAAGCAGGTATTTTTGCAAACATATTCAGACTTGCGCTTCTAACAACCATAATGATACAGGCTTTTAGAATGGCGGCAGAGCCCTTTTTTTTCAATCAAAGTAAAAATGAAAACGCCCAACGTACCTATGCGCGTGTAATGAAGTTCTTTGTCATTGCCTGTTGTTACATGTTTTTATTTATCGCACTTTTTTTAGACTTTTTTAAATGGTTTTTTGCAACGTTTGCTAATAAAAATTGGGTAGAAGGATTTGGGGCTATTCCGATCTTGGCGCTTGGAAATGTCTTTTTAGGAATTTATTACAACCTGAGTATTTGGTATAAATTAACTAATAAAAATACTTACGGCGCCATCATTACCATTGTAGGGGCTGTCATTACTATCTTACTTAATATTATACTTATACCTGTACTGCATTACTATGGAGCTGCAATAGCAACCTTTTCTTGTTACTTATTCATGATGATTTGCAGTTATTCTTTAGGTCAAAAACATTATCCTGTGCCGTATAATGTTAGAAAAATATTAGGATACATTTCTCTCGTTGTGCTTCTTTATCTTATTCAGCTGACGCTTACTTATTTCATGAAAGACGTTTTGTGGTTTTCTATTTCATCAGGGATATTATTGATATTAATTTTTACCAAATTTGTAGTCAAAAAAGAATCCAAAGATTTAGGTGCTTTACCTTTTCTAAATAAGTTTTACCCAAAGAGATAAATATTATCCATTAGATCATTATCATGTAAAAAATCGAAATAGGAGTTTACATATTCCTTCTATATTGCCCACCAACACTATATAAAGCATTGGTTATTTGTCCTAATGAACAATACTTTACAGTCTCCATCAATTCTTCAAATAAATTTCCATTATTAATAGCTACATCCTGTAATTTTTTCAATAGGATCGTTGACTTGTCTTTATTTCTTTCTGTAAAAATTGCAAGCGAATTTATTTGAGATTCTTTTTCAGCAGAAGTAGATCGTATGACTTCGGTGGGTTGTATAGTTGGAGAACCCTTTTTACTTAAAAAGGTATTTACACCCACAATAGGATACTCGCCTGTATGTTTTAATGTTTCATAATACAAACTCTCTTCCTGAATTTTATTTCTCTGATACATTCTTTCCATCGCACCTAACACACCACCTCTTTCTGTGAGTCTATTGAATTCTTTCATAACAGCTTCTTCAACTAAATCAGTCAATTCCTCAATTAAGAATGATCCTTGATTAGGATTTTCATTTTTAGCCGTTCCTAATTCTCTATTAATAATTAATTGTATTGCCATAGCCCTTCTTACGCTTTCTTCAGTGGGTGTTGTTATTGCCTCATCATAGGCATTGGTGTGTAAGGAATTACAATTATCATAGATTGCATATAATGCCTGCAGGGTAGTTCGGATATCATTAAAATCAATTTCCTGAGCATGTAAACTCCTGCCGCTAGTTTGAATATGGTACTTTAATTTCTGGCTTCTACTATTGCCCTTGTATTTTCCTTTAATCGCCTTTGCCCAAATTCTTCTTGCCACACGACCAATGACACTATATTCAGGATCCATTCCATTGCTAAAAAAGAAAGAAAGATTTGGAGCGAAATCATCAATATTCATTCCTCTACTCAAATAATATTCAACATAAGTAAATCCATTTGATAAAGTAAAAGCGAGTTGCGTAATCGGGTTAGCACCCGCCTCTGCAATATGATAACCACTGATGCTTACACTATAAAAATTTTCAATTTTGTTATCAATGAAATATGACTGAACATCTCCCATTAGTTTTAATGCAAACTCGGTAGAAAAAATACATGTGTTTTGTGCTTGATCCTCTTTTAATATATCTGCTTGAACTGTTCCTCTAACAGTAGAAAGTGCTTTCGCTTTAATCTTTTGATAAGTTTCTTTATCTAAAACATCCTGACCACTTAGTCCTAATAGTCTTAAACCAAGACCATTGTTTCCTTCGGGCAAAGAACCTTCAAACTTTCCGTGATGAGGAGTTACTAAATCACCCTTAATTCCTATATATTTTGGCAATATTTTTAAGTCAAATTTCGATTCGATTATTTTATTGACTTGTTCATTTAAATTATTTTCTGCTATATACTTTTCACATTGTTGATCAATTGCTGCATTCATAAAAAATGCTAAAATGATTGGCGCCGGTCCGTTAATAGTCATACTTACAGAAGTCTTTGGATCGCACAAGTCAAAGCCGCTGTATAATTTTTTCGCATCGTCAATGGTTGCAATACTTACTCCACTATTCCCTATTTTTCCATAAATATCTGGCCTAAGTGCAGGATCTTCACCATACAAAGTAACACTATCGAAAGCCGTACTTAGGCGTTTTGCAGGTTGGCCAAGACTAACATAATGGAATCTTCTATTGGTTCTTTCTGGCCCACCTTCGCCTGCAAACATCCTTGTTGGATCTTCTCCATCTCTCTTTAATGGAAACACCCCTGCAGTATAGGGAAATTCTCCTGGCAAATTCTCCTGTAATTGCCAATGAAGTATATCTCCCCAATCTTTATATTTAGGCAAATACACTTTTGATAGCGTAGTCCCAGAAAGACTTTTATAAGTAAGGGGCTGCTTGATTACCTTATCTCTCACTTCAAATTCATAAAACTCTTTACTATATCGCTCTTGGATAGACGACCATGAAACAATTAGTTCTTTATACTTTGGATCTATGTTAGATTCAATCGTTGCTAGCTCTTTCTCTAATGACTGTTTTGTCTCATTCGATGTGTTTTTTAGAATATTTAATGCGCCTGTTAACTGATACCAATTAGTAGCCAGGTTGCACTGTTCTTCAGTATAAAGATCATACTGCTCAATCGTTTCAGCTATTTCAGATAAATACCTTACTCTACTTGGAGGAATAATGGTAGATTGAAGGTTGCTATTTAATGAAATGGTCGTATTTGTATTTTGTGTTAAAAAAGAGACCCCTGTTTTATCGATAATTTTTTGAACTAATTTTTCAAATATCTCGTTAATACCAGGATCATTAAACTGGGCAGCAACAGTTCCTACAATAGGTAAGTCTAAGTCTTTGGCCTCCCATAATCCATGATTGCGTTTGTATTGCTTTCTTACATCATGCAATGCGTCTAATGCTCCTGCCTTATCAAATTTATTCACACATACTACATCTGCAAAATCAAGCATATTTATTTTCTCCAACTGAGAAGGTGCTCCATATTCTGGTGTCATCACATACATGCTTACATCACAATAATCAAGGATAGATGCATCACTTTGACCTACTCCCGCGCTTTCTAGAATTACAAAATCATAGCCCGCTTCTTTACAAATATCTATAGCGTCTTGAACATGCTTACTAAGGGCCTTATCACTTTCTCGAGTTGCTAGGCTACGCATATATGCTCGTGGTGAAGAAATAGCGTTCATTCGTATACGATCGCCTAATAATGCACCGCCCGTTTTTTTCTTTGAAGGATCAACAGAAATAACTGCAATAGTTTTATCTGAATAATATTGAAGGAATCGTCTTACAATTTCGTCTGTTACAGAAGATTTTCCTGCACCACCCGTTCCTGTTATCCCAAGAACTGGCGTCTTCTTTTTGGCTATCACTGCTTGATTCACCCCAGCGAAATTTCCATTTTCTGCTTCCGTAATCTTTCTCGCAACTTTTCTAATATCAAAAACTTCTTCAAGCGTCATTTTTTTGTCAAAATCTCCTTTTTCATTCAAATCAAAATCACATTGATGAATAACATCTTCAATCATACCTTCCAAACCCATTGACCTTCCATCATCAGGAGAATAAATTCTGGTAATACCATAATTATGTAACTCCTCTATTTCTGAAGGTAGTATTGTGCCACCCCCGCCCCCAAATATTTTTATATGCCCACACCCATTTTGATCAAGTAATTCTTTCATGTATTTAAAGAATTCTACATGCCCCCCTTGATAACTAGTAATAGCAATGCCTTGTACATCTTCTTCAATAGCACATTCTACAATTTCGGCAACACTTCTATTATGACCAAGATGAATAATTTCTGCTCCTTTACTTTGTAATATCCTACGCATTATATTGATAGCAGCATCATGACCATCAAATAAAGAAGCGGCTGTAACTATTCTTACTTTTTGTTTTTTATTAAAGCTCATAATCGTTATAATTTTCCTACATAGCTAATGCGGTGAAGCCTTATTCACTTCTACTATTGCAGAGAATAGTTTTTTTGAAATAAAAGCAGCAAAAACGGAATAACCTTTTTAAACTGAATAAAATCTAGCACTAAAACAATGTGGTATTTCGGGCAAATTTACAGATTATCACTGCAATAAAGTAAGATTTTACAATTTATGATTGCATTCTAAAGGTTAAAGCTGCAAAGTCATTAATACTCAACGATTCAGCCCTTTTGTTGAAAATATCATCCTTAAGTTCTTCAGCAGAAAACTGGCCTTTTAGGGCATTTCTTAAAGTTTTTCTTCTCTGATTAAAAGCAGTTTTTACCAATACCCAATATGCCCGTTCTGATTTGAAATGTAAGGGTTCTTTTTTTCGAGTAAGCTTAATTACACCACTCATTACTTTTGGTGGGGGATTAAAACACTGGGCATCTACATCAAATAAATATTCAACATCATAAAAAGCTTGAATTAATACACTGAGAACGCCATACACTTTGCTGCCTGGACCAGAAGCCGCTCTTTTTGCAACTTCTTTTTGAAACATTCCAATAACAACTGGTACACTATCTTTCCATTCGAGTATTTTAAATAATATTTGTGTTGAAATATTATAGGGGAAGTTGCCAATTATGGTAAACGATTCATCAAATGGAATATCAATCTCAAGAAAACTCTTAGAGATTATTTTATCCTGCAAAACGGAATGTTTGTTTTTTAAGTAATGAACTTTCTCTTCGTCAATTTCTACAGCCTTAAAATTTATTCCGGGTATATTTAGCAAGTGCTCAGTAAGAGCACCAGCTCCAGGTCCAACCTCTAATAGATTTTCGAAAGAGTTTTTTTTTAATTCGTCGATGATTTTTTGAAGAACAATTTGATCCTTTAAAAAATGTTGACCTAGTGATTTTTTGAGCGTATACATTGAAACAAAAGTAAGTTATTCTATTTGATAGACTGATGTTTTATTCAGTATCATATCTAACCACACTTTCAATACCTTGTAGGGCTAGTAAATGATTAAACAAGTTTTCTAGCTGTTCTTTATCTTGCACAAATACTTTTACATTCCCTTCGAAAATTCCATCTTTTGCTTCAATGGTCATTGCAGATATATTCACTTTCAATTCTCCACTTATCAAATTAGTTATCTTATGAATCACACCAACGTCATCTAATCCAATTATTTTCAACCCAGTTAAGAAAGAGATTTCTTTATTTTTTGCCCACTTAGTTTTTACCACCCGATGGGCATGATTGGCAAGCAATCTGGTTGCATTAGGACAATTGGTTCTGTGAATTTTCAATCCTTCACCTGTTGTTATAAATCCAAACACATCATCTCCCGGAATAGGTTTACAGCAATTGGCCAATGTGTACATGATCTTATCGCTACTTTCTCCGAAAATAATAAGTTCTGTATCTTTCTTTGATAATGTTTTTCCATCAACAAAATCATGTTTATTCTCTAAAACCTTAGCTACTTTAGGAGCTATTAATTTATCGCCATGTACAGTAAATTCTTTTAGTTCTTTTAAATCTATTTTTTTAATAGCGATATCGTATAATAAATCCAAAACGCTGTTTGATTTATAAAAAATTGCTAACTCATCCTGATTGGTTTGATTCATTATCGCATTGATGGCATTGAGTTTTCTCAATAAAATATCTTTCCCAAGATCCGCAACCTGTCTCTTTTCTTCCTTTAATGAATCTTTTATTTTTGCTCTTGCTTTAGAAGTAACAATAAAATTAAGCCACTCTGCATTGGGCTTTTGTTTTGCGCTGGTAATTATTTCAATCTGATCTCCACTGCGTAGTTTATAACTTATTGGAACCAATTTATGATTCACTTTTGCACCAATACATTTTGTACCAACTGCTGTGTGAACACCAAATGCAAAGTCTAAGGCGGTTGCTCCAATCGGAAGCATTTTAATATCGCCTTTAGGCGTGTACACATATATTTCTTCTGCTAAAAAAGAAGTTTTAAAGTCTTGAAGAAAATCGAGCGAATTTGTTTCTTGATTTCCTAGCGCTTCTCTAATTTGATTAAACCATTTATCAAACCTACTTTCATCATCTTTACCTTCTTTATATTTCCAATGCGCTGCTAATCCTTTTTCTGCGATTTCATTCATCCGCTTTGTCCGAATTTGAACCTCCACCCATTTTCCAAGTGGCCCCATAACGGTAGTGTGTAAGGCCTCGTATCCATTACTTTTAGGGTTGCTGAGCCAATCGCGAAGTCTTTCTGGGGAAGGATTGTACTCGTCTGTTATAATACTATACACTTTCCAACAGTCTTCTTTTTCTTTTTCAGGAACAGAATTCACAATAATTCTGATCGCAAACAAATCATACACTTCTTCAAACGAAACTCCTTTCTTTTTTATTTTACTAGAAATAGAATGTATGCTCTTAGGCCTGCCATAGATCTCGAAGTCTAATCCAGTTTTTTGTAACTTTTCTTTAAGTGGTTTTATAAAATCATTAATAAAACGTGTACGTTCTCGCTTTGTTTCATGCAGTTTTTGTGCAATTGATTTGTATGTTTCCGACTCCATGTACTTCATAGACAAATCTTCCATTTCCGTCTTGATGTTGTACAAGCCCATTCTGTGAGCCAAGGGCGCATATATATAAATTGTTTCTGAAGAAATTTTAAGTTGCTTTTCACGCTTTAAACTATCGAGCGTGCGCATATTATGTAAACGATCCGCAAGTTTAATTAGTATTACACGAGGGTCGTCAGTTAAGGTCAATAAAATTTTCTTAAAGTTCTCGGCCTGTTGACTCGAGTTGGTATCTATCACGGTTGATATCTTTGTAAGGCCGTCAACAATCTTTACGATTTCAATGCCAAATTCTCTTTGAATATCTTCCAAAGAAACATCGGTATCTTCAACAGTATCATGCAATAAAGCACAAATACAACTTCTTATTCCCAACCCAATTTCTTCTACACATATTTTTGCTACAGCAAGTGGATGCAAAATGTAAGGTTCCCCACTTTTACGACGCATTGTTTTGTGCGCTTGGACAGCTATTTCAAATGCAGATCGAATTAACTCCTTGTCGCCTGGCTTCATTTTTTGCTTCAAGGCCCTTAATAGCCCTCTGTAATGCCTGAGAATTTCTTGATTTTCCTCAGTAGCCGATAAAGAGTACGATGATATAATTTCTTTTGATTCCATGTAACAACACGAATTTAATCTAAAAAATCAAGGATAAGAAGTGAAATTGCAAAGATTGATATATTTGTATTTAAATAAACAGACTTAAAATTTAGCGAATGAATTATCTCGAAATAATATTCTTACAAGAATGTTATTGAACGTCTTTTCAATCAGCTTTCTATATGAAAGTACCTCTTGCTAACAAATCTGCTGCATGCTTTTTAATGATTATCGCGTTAATAATAACATCAGTTCATAACCTCATTTTTGACACTAGGCAAAGTATCGAATATTTTATTTTTTTAATTTGATAAAATATACTTCACTATTTAGACTACTATTTTAAAGAAAAGTGTTAGTTTTGCAGCCCATTTGTGACTTTTCTGAATGAAAGGAAAATTTTACAAAGATGCGGATGTGGCGAAATTGGCAGACGCACCAGACTTAGGATCTGGCGCCGCGAGGCATGTAGGTTCGACCCCTATCATCCGCACAGTTGTAAGTTGATAAGTTAAGAGGTTGAAATGTAAGCAACTTTCTTGCATGCATGATACCAATAGCTTATCAACTTATTTTTTTAACACCATTTCAATTGAATAAAATGTCAACAGTAGTAAGAGAAAACATTGGTTTATTAACCGATAAATTAATTGTAAAAGTTTCTAAAGAAGATTACCTGCAGTCTTTTGAAAAAAAACTAAAAGAGTATAGTAAAACAGCTAATATCCCTGGTTTTAGAAAAGGAATGGTGCCATTAGGAATGATTAAAAAAATGTATGGCCCCTCCATATTTAATGACGAAGTTTTAAAGTCAGTTGAAAAAAAATTATATGAATACTTAAACGAAGTAAAGCCAGATATTTTTGCTCAGCCACTTCCATTGGAAAAAGATCTAAACAAGCTGGATATTAATTCCCCATCAGATTACGATTTTGAATTTGAAATTGGATTAAAGCCTGCTTTTGAATTACCCGCTTTCTCTAAAGAAATACTCACGGTTTATTCTGTTGAAGTAACAGACGATATGGTTAATGAAGAAGTAAATCGCATGCAAATTAAAGGCGGAAAAATGACTGAGCCGGCGATAATTGACAATGAAGAGAATGTTTTGAATGTGTTGTTTACAGAAGTTGAAAGCAGCGGAACCTCCATAGAATCTGGTATTAGCAAAGAGAATTCCGTAATTCTAAAATACTTTACTCCTAAAATGCAAAAAGAATTAATGGGCAAAAAAGCCGGCGATTCTTTAGTATTTCAATTAAATAAAACATTTGAAGGGGATAAACTTGAAATGATGTTGCATGACTTAGGTTTAGACAAACATGATAAAGAAGCTGCAAAAAAGCATTTTAAATTAGATATTGTAAAAATAGGACTTATAGAAAAACGCGAATTGAACGAAGAGTTTTTTAATGAAGTATATCCAGGAAAAGGTATTTTAAATGAGGCTGACCTTAGAGAAAAATTAAAAGAAGAGATTGAGAAATACTGGACATCACAAAGTAAAAATCAATTACATGATCAGCTATATCATTTATTGTTAGATAAAACATCAATGAATTTTCCTGAAGCTTTTCTAAAAAGATGGTTGCAAACTGGAGGCGAAAAACCAAAAACTGCTGAAGAAGCAGAAGCAGAATTTCCTTCATTCAGCAATCAATTGAAATGGACTTTGATTAGTGACAAGATTATTGTTGATAATAAACTAGATGTTTCGCAGGATGATTTAAAAAATCATATGAGAGAAGAAGTGATGCGTTATTTTGGTCAAATGGGAATGGGCGAGGATATGAGCTGGTTAGATAGCTATATTGATAGAATGCTAAAGGATGAAAAACAAGTTGATGCAACTTATAGAAGATTAATTACAGAAAGACTTTTTGATTTTGTTGAAAAACAGGTTAAAACGAAAGAAAAAACAGTATCAGGTGAAGAATTAACTGCAATGCAACATAATCATCAACATTAAAAGTATTTTAATATTTTTAATATGTCATTTTAAAGCCTTTTTAACAACTTTTTATTTTTTCTGTTGAAATTGAACGTTAATTTTAATAAACAAATAATAAAATTATGAAAAAGATAATCCTCTTTTTAATAATGATGACATCCGTCATCATGTTAAAAGCTCAGGAAGTTTTAATGACATCCGATCAAAACCCTGATTATAAAACTAGTCTGGCTAAATATCAAACCGGCCAACAAGGTGTTTTGGAAGCAATGAATACAACAGCACAAAATACCTATAAAGCATATGATTGGACCGAAGCAAAACAAGAACGTAAAAATCAGCGTATCGACTTTCGTCAAAAAAGAGCTTTAGCAAGAATTAACTCATATAAATATCTAGACTGTAATCCTTTTTGGAATCACAGGTATTACAATAGCTTCTACTAAACAATATTTTCTTCCATTTATTTTATTAAATCAAAACCATGAAATTAATTAAAATTTTCACGCTTTTATTTATTGCTATTACCACATTTTCTTGTGCGCATAGGGTAACCCGTATTGATTCTTCAAATACGCCTGACATTAGTGGGAAATGGAATAATACCGACAGCCGATTAACTTCAGAAGAAATGATTCAACAGTGTTTAAATGAAAAATGGCTAATGAATTATATCGAAAACAACAAAGGCAAAAAGCCTGTTTTAATTGTAGGAATGGTTACTAATAAAAGTCATGAGCATATTGAAGCAGAAACATTTATCAAAGACCTAGAACGTACTTTTATTAATACATCTAGAGTAGGATTAGTACAAAGTGGAAAAAAGAGAGAGGAAATGAGGACTGAAAAAGCAGATCAACAAACTAACGCATCTATCAGCACGATGAAAAAATTCGGTTTGGAAAATGGAGCAGATTTTATTTTACAGGGCTCTATCAATTCTATTGTTGATGCTTATAAAAGAAAAAAGACTGTTACTTACCAAATTAATTTAGAATTAACGAACATACAATCAAACGAAATAGTATGGATCGGAGAAAAGAAAATATCAAAATTTGTAAAAAATTAATTTTGATTGCAACTGAATGATGATTTATATTAAACGACTAAACCAATTTACAAAATGGGCATTGATAGTTTTCTTATTGATGCCTTTTTTGTATTCCTGCATGTCTTACAATAAATTGATGGGTAATTATTACCAAAATGTAACTTCTCATAATTATGAAAAAGCAATAAACATTATAAGTAAAAACAAATTGATTAGAAAAAAAAGGAACAAGCTTTTATCTAATTTCGAAAATGGCAGACTTTATTTTCTTACAAACGATTATCAAAAAAGCAATGTCTATCTAAACAATGCTGATGATATATTAGAATCGAATTTTAAAACGGGTAAAGATCTTGCTATGAGCAATTTAATAAACCCTATGATGGAAACTTATAGAGGAGAAGAGTTTGAAAAATTTCTGATCTATTTTTACAAAGCATTAAATTACTCAGAACTAGGAAAGACTGAAGACGCGGTGGTCGAAGCACGTAGAATCACGCTTGCCTCTGACAGGCTTAGTCAAACAGTAAAAAATACAAAGAAATATAACATAGATGCTTTTTCGTTGAATCTTCAGGGAATGTTGTATGAAATGGGAGGCGATATCAATAATGCATTTATATCTTACAGAAATGCAGTTAATATTTATCTGGAAAAAAATAACAACTTTTATGGCGTTCAAATTCCAGAACAATTAAAAGCCGATCTATCAAGAACAGCTTCACAATTAGGCTTTGTTGAAGAAAAAGATCGATACGAAACTATTTTTAATAAAAAATTCAATACAGAGAGTCAAGAAAGTGAATTGATATTATTTTTAGAAGAAGGTGGTGGCCCCGTCAAAGAAGAAACAAGTTTTACCATCGTGTATACAAACGGAAAATCCTTTTACAGTTTCGTTGATCAATATGGTGTGTATCATTCTTTCCCTTTTGATTACATAGGAAATGGAATCAATACAACAAAGCTGTCCAACATTGGTACTTTTCGAATTGCTTTACCCACTTACAGAATAAACTATCCTAATGTAGCCCCTTTATCCATTTCACTAAACGATAGCTCTTACCATGCCGAAATAGCTCAGAACATTAACCAGCTATCATTAGCAACGCTTCAGGAAAGATTTTTATCTGATTTAACAAAAGCAATTATCAGGTATCTAGTAAAACATTCAACTGAAAAAGGATCTGCTAAAATAGCTGCAAATATTGCAGAAAAAAAGGGAGAGAATTCAAATTCTACTGAGACTGAAAAAAAGAAAAATGCAGAAAATGCAAAGAAAGTTGGCGATGCTGTAGGTTTTATAATGGATATCACCAACTCCATTACTGAGAAAGCAGACACTAGATGTTGGTTAAGTTTGCCTGCCTATATTAATTATGTTAGAATTCCCTTGAAGGGTGGAGAAAATTCCATTTCAATTGACTATAAAGGTCAAACCAAAATTATAAAAGTTTCGGGGGAAAAGGGTATTCAAATAAAAAGCATACAACTTTAATTACTTAATACTTTTATAAAATAATTAAAGCTTGATCTCTTCATCCGTGTTATCAAAAAAACGAAATTCGGTTAAACTATAATTTGAATCAGCTTCTATTTTTATGCGTTGTTTGAATTTAAAGCACCATTTTAGCCTTCTTGATACTAACCCGCAAGTAAGGTATGTATTCATAATAGGATGAACAACGATTTTCAATCCCTTATGTTTTTGCATAATGAGATAATTCAGATTTTTAAGAATCTCATCTTCGAAAATCAATGTGGAGGAGACCTTCCCTGTGCCATCACAACTAGGGCAAACCTCAGTAGTATTGATGTTCATTTCAGGCTTCATTCTTTGTCTGGTTATTTGCATTAACCCAAACTTTGTTATAGGTAAAACAGCATGCTTGGCTCTATCAGTGCGCATTAAAGCTTCCATTGCATCAGCCAATTTCTTTTTATTATCCATCAGCTTCATGTCAATGAAATCAACTACAATAATACCGCCTAAATCACGAAGACGTAATTGTCGTGATATTTCTGCTGCTGCTTCCATATTTGTTTCTAAAGCGTTTTCTTCCTGATTATTACTTACGCTTTTGTAACCACTATTTACATCAATTACATGAAGTGCTTCGGTATGTTCAATAATAAGATATGCTCCGCTAGGTAAATTTACCGTTTTACCAAATGAAGCTTTCACTTGTTTAGTAATCCCAAATGTGTCAAAAATTGGGGAAGCGTTATTGTGAAATGAAATGATGTCTAATTTATCGGGTGAAATACGTTGAATATATGCTTTAGTTTCAGCAAAAATGGCCTTATCATTAACAACAATCTTATTAAAATCTGCATTTAATAAATCCCTCAAAATGCTGTTTGTTTTGCCTTGCTCACTTAATATTCTTGTAGGAGCAACGGCACCACGCATGTTTTTTTGAATAGTTTTCCATGTGTTTTCTAAGGCTAATAAATCATCATGCAATTCTGCAGTATTTTTTCCTTCTGCCGCTGTACGAACAATCACACCAAGATTCTTTGGCTTAACCGCTTCTACTATTTTTTGAAGTCTTTTTCTTTCCTCTGAAGAATGAATTTTTCTTGAAATGGCTATCACATCACTAAATGGTGTTACAACCACAAATCTACCTGGCAATGAAAGCTCACAAGTTAATCTTGGACCTTTTGCGGCAATAGGTTCTTTAAGTATCTGAACCAATACATTCGGTTTGCCTGTTAAAACCTCATTAATTTTACCTGTTTTAATAATCTCAGGCTCTACTTTAAATTTTGCAAAATCAAAAAGATTATTTGCATGTTGATTGATAGATAAATTCGTAAACTTTAGTACGGATTTAATGTAGGGACTTAAATCGGTATAATGCAAAAATGCATCCTTCTCAAAGCCAACATCTACAAATGCAGCATTGAGTCCAGGTATTAATTTCTTCACTTTACCCAGATACATATCCCCTACAGCAAAATTAGCATCAGCTTTCTCGCTGTGTAATTCTACCAATTTTTTATCTTCCAATAAGGCAATTTCAACTCCTTGTGGAAATACATTTATAATTAATTCTTTGGTCAAAAATGGTTCTTTTTAGAAAAAGACCTTTATGCATTACGATAGATAGGACAAATACGCCATTAGTAATAGTATCTTCGATAGATAGTATAATTTATAGTATTTTGCGTACACAGTCAAATAAGAAATAATGAAATACTAAATGACGTATTCAAAAACACGAATTAGTATATCAATAATTCAGATTTTTACCAAGTCATAAATGGCTTGTTAAAAAAATGAAGTTTACTTCTTTTTATGACGATTCTTTCTTAAACGTTTTTTACGCTTATGAGTAGCGATTTTATGACGTTTTCTCTTTTTACCACAAGGCATAACCTAGTCTTTTTTTGTTAATAATATTATTAAGTTCAATTATTCTGTTTGTTACTTCTGAAGCTGTTTTATTCTTTCATCAACCTCACTGGAGTAATGCTCATCATTAGCAAGTCTTTTGCTGACATTATACCATTTAATCGCTTCATCGACATCACCTTTTGCTGCATAGGTGTCGGCCAAAAATGCAATCGCTTCAAGATTTGATGGCTCTTTAATTATCACTTTTGATAATCTTGCAACAGCTTTATCGTATTGTCCGGAAATAAATCCTCCAATCCCTAAGACTAGTTGAGCCTTCATGTTGTTTGAATCTTTTCTAATGACTCCTAACAACTCCTGAATACCCTTCATTGTTTGTTGAGGATCACCATTTCTTCCTTTTCCAAAAACATAACAACTACCTAACCCAATTCTCAAATCATCATTATTTCCATTTAAAGCGATTGCTTTTTCAAAAAGAACAATTGCTTCAGATGATTCCCAATCTAATTTCAAAGGATTTTCTTCTCCTCTTAAAGTGTTTAAGAATAATCGGGCAGCGAAGGTGAGGTTTTTTTCTGAATTATCCAACTTTGCTGCTTCTGAAGTGAAATATAAATATCCTTCCTTCAAATTTATACTGTCTTTGCAGTAAAGAGCTAATGCTTCAAGGCCATTTTTTTTCTTAGTTATATCATTACTTTGTGTAATATCATTTTCAAGTCTGTTGATAACGGATTGTTGAGATGGTGCTTTTTTTTCAACTTCAGCCCTAATAAAAGATTGAATATCAAATGATTCTGTTTCTTTTTTCTTATTAATAATAGCGGCTTGCTGAGATGAAGTTGTTTTGCCGATATAAAAAAGGGTGGCTACAAAAATTAAGGCTATAATAGATATTAAAACTTGCTTTTTCATGTAAAAATCCTCTTTGAAATTCGAAGGATTGCAAAGGTAACCAATTCCTATTTATCTTCTTTAACTTCTGGGGCTTCTTTAATGTTACCGGATGATTTTATTTCGTGAACAAATTCTTTTGCAGGTTTAAAAGCTGGTATAAAATGTTCGGGTATTGCAACAGATATATTTTTTTTAATGTTTCTTCCAATTTTTGCTGCTCTTTTTTTTATGATAAAGCTTCCAAAACCACGTATATAAAGGTTTTCACCATTTGCGAGAGACTGTTTTATTTCTCTAATCATTCTTTCTATGGTAACCATCACATCAACTTTTTGAATACCTGTTTCTGCTGATATTTTATTTATTAAATCTGCTTTTCTCATATATGAGCTATTTTAAAAGTAAGTTACAAAAAAATATTAAAAAATAAAAATTAAGTTCATGATAATCAATACGTTTGTGAATTATCTTTAAATAAATGTCTACCAAACCAACAAAAAACCTCCTTTTTTTTACCGAAAAGCTCCTTGATTGGAATTTCTGTATGAATAAGCGTGAAATGCCTTGGAAATTTGAAAAAGACCCTTATAAAATATGGTTAAGTGAGATAATTCTACAACAGACTAGGGTTGAGCAAGGAACCGATTATTATAATAAATTCATCAAAAAATATCCCACAATACAAAAATTAGCAAAAGCGAAAGAAAGTGAAGTATATAAAATGTGGGAAGGCCTTGGATATTATACCAGATGCAAAAACTTAATTGCTACTGCTAAATTAATTTCAGATAATTTACAAGGCATATTTCCAAATACATTTGAAGATATCATCTCATTAAAAGGCATTGGTCCATATACCGCTTCCGCAATAGCATCTTTTGCATACAATCTTCCATATGCAGTAGTTGATGGAAATGTGATGAGGGTATTGTCTCGTTTTTTTGGCATTAATACGCCTATTGACTCAACTGAAGGGAAAAAAATATTTAATGAGTTGGCTATGCAATTGATCAGTATAAAATCTCCAGCTATTTACAATCAAGCAATTATGGATTTTGGAGCTACAGTATGTAAGCCAATGATTCCTGTTTGTACAAATTGTAACCTTTCTAGTAAATGTGTTGCATTAAAAGAAAATAAAATAAATGAATACCCTGTAAAAGCCAAGAGGATTGAAAAAAAACATCGATGGTTTTACTATATAATTATTGAACATAACAAAACATTTTACATTCAAAATAGAACCAAAAAAGACATCTGGCAGCACCTTTCTGAATTCTTTTTAATTGAAAAAGAAACTGAGGTTGATATTGACACAATATTCAAAACACAAGAATTTATAGGTCGGGTTGGTGGGAAATATTCGTTAATTAGTGTGTCTTCTCAATATTCACAACTTTTAACTCATCAAAAAATCAATAGCTTTTTCATTCATGTTGCATTACAAAATAAAACACCCGTTGAACCTAATATGTATCTTAATAAAAAAATCATTTCTACATTAGCCTTTCCAAAAATAATAGCTCAGTTTTTTAATGAATCTAAAATGTGGAAAGCAAAAGATTAATTATCTTTATTATTTACATGTATAAATGATACCATTTTAAAAATATACTATGAAAGGAGTTAATCGTGTAACACTTGTTGGGCATCTTGGAAAAGACCCTGAGATGTTATTTTTAGAGGGTAATATTGCGGTTGCAAAATTTTCACTTGCAACAACCGACTATTTTAAAGACAAAGCCGGAAAACAATTTTCTCAAACAGAATGGCATTCCATTGTTTTGTGGAGAGGATTGGCTGAATTAGCGCAAAAGTTTTTACATAAAGGAAGCTTGGTATTTATTGAAGGTCGATTAAAAACAAAAAGTTGGGATGACAAAGAAGGCCATAAGAAATATTTAACCGAAATCATTGGAGACAATTTAATTATGCTGGATAAAAAAAGTGACACTCTAACTGAAGAGAATGAAGAGATTGACGACAAAATCCCATTCTAATTTTTTTAATTTTCTCAGGAATCTTATTTAACTAAACTTTGAACCTTGGATTATCTTGCTGGATTTGAAATAAAATTACGCCTACTTTTTTTATTAGCGTTGAATACAACTAGCGCAACTATTTTAATTATTACAATTGTTTCATTGACTTTTTTGTGCTTTTTAATTGCTGGGAGTGAAGTGGCTTTTTTTTCACTCAATTCTAAAGATATCAATATTTTAAAAACAAAAAAAAGACCGTCGTACAGAAGAATCATAAACCTACTGGAGCAACCTAAAATATTATTAGCCGCGTTACAGATATCTAATAGTTTTTTTTCTATCGGCATCATCCTGATTTCAAATTTATTATTAAATAACTGGCTTGGGAATTATGAAATTACTTTTTGGAGTAGCTTTTTAATAAAGGTTATCATTGTTTCTTTTTACTTACTCTTGTTTGCAAAAGTACTGCCTAAAGTATGGGCTGTCAATCATAAAGTCTGGTTTGCTTCAAATGCTTCAGCTGTTGTTGAGCTTTTAAATAACTTATTTTATAGGCTCAGTAAAAAACTTGTACGATTTAGCGATAGTATTGAGAAAAGGGCATCTTTCTCAAAGTCAACCGATTTAGATAATAGCAATTTGGATTATGCAATTGATTTACTGCCTGATTCAGAAGCAACCATAGAAGAAAAGCATATCTTAAAAGGTATTAGAAAATTTGGAAGTACGTCTGTTAAACAAGTAATGCGTACTCGCCTTGACGTTAGTGGAATTGAATTTGATTTCGATTTAACTAAAGTAATCAAATTAGCTGAAGATTTACATTATTCACGTTTACCTGTTTACAAATCAAATCTAGATAATATTATTGGGGTACTTCACATTAAAGACCTTTTGCCTTATTTAGAAAAAACGGATACTTTTGATTGGCATTCTCTTATCAGGCCGCCCTATTTTGTACATGAACAAAAACTAATTGAAGACCTATTACAAGAGTTCAGAGCCAAGAGAATACATTTTGCGATAGTAGTAGACGAATTTGGAGGAACGGAAGGCATCGTAACACTAGAAGATGTAATTGAAGAAATAGTTGGTGAAATAAAAGACGAATTTGATGAAGAAGAAAGTATAAATAAAAAAATAGATGATAATAATTATATCTTCGAAGGGAAAATAATGATAAAAGATTTTTGCGCCTCATTAAACAAAAATAAAAATACGTTCGACTCAATAAGAGGTGCTAGCGATTCCCTAGCTGGCCTTGTTTTAGAAATTGCAGGAGAATTTCCACAAATAAATGAACAATTTTCTTTTGGAGAGTTTACCTTTATTCCTCTTGAGATAAATAAAAATAGGATTGATAAAATAAAAGTCATCATTCATAATAATGAAAGCAGTCAATAAGTAGTACAAAAAATGACAAATAAAATTTTATATTTTTTTATAGTAGCAGTAGCTTCGACTTTTTTTTCCTGTAATTCTAATTACTCATCAAAAAAAACCGGCTATTATAAAATAGTGCTGCCTGCTCATAAATACACTTTATTTGACAAACCTGGTTATCCATACTCTTTTGAATACCCTACTTATTCGAATATAGTAAAAGATAGTACTTTTTTTGCAGGCAAGCCGGAGAATGACTATTGGATTAATGTTGATTTTCCATCATTAAATGCTAAAATATTTTTAAGCTATAAGATTATTGGAGGTAAGTCCACCTATAAGATAAAACAAGCTTCTGGCAATTATAAAGATTCAATTGGTATCAACCGATTTGATTTGATGGTAAATGACGCTTTTAATTTAACCAATAAAAATGACGTGATTGCTAGCTCTATAGACGAAATTCCTATTTATACTCCCAATGGAATTTCTGGTGTTTTTTTTAAAGTAGGTGGAAATGCAGCAACCGCCAAGCAGTTTTTCTTAAGTGACACGGTGAATAATTTTATCAGAGGAGCTTTGTATTTTAATACAACTCCAAATGTAGATTCCTTAAAGCCTGTTCAGGACTTTTTGCAAATAGACATTGATCACTTGATTAATACATTTAAATGGAAAAAATTACCGAAATAGTAATTTGAAAAAAATAACCACTATAATAATCTTATTACTCTCTCATTCGTTTTTCCATTGTATTTTTACAGTATGATAGCTATAGACAATGTATTGTTAAGCGACAAAATTATCAGTGCGCAATTTGTTTGTGACTTAGCCAAATGTAAAGGGGCTTGCTGCGTTGATGGTGATGCAGGTGCGCCCTTAGACAAAACAGAATTAAAAGAAATTGATGCAGTTTTTGAAACAGTATACCCTTATCTGAATGAAAGAAGTAAAATTGAAATAGAAAAGCAGGGAAGGTATGTATATGACCGGGAATTTGGCTGGGTAACTCCAACGATTAATAGCCAGATTTGCGTATATGGAATTAAAGATTCTAATGGGATTGTGAAATGTGGAATTGAACAGGCTTTTCTTGACGGAAAAACAAGCTGGAAAAAACCAATAAGCTGTCATCTTTTCCCCATAATTACCAAAAAAAGTTCAGACGGAGTTACAGAGTATGCCAATTACGAACCAAGAGAAGATCATTGCAAAGCAGCTTGTTCATTAGGAGGAAAACTAAAAGTGCCAGTATACCAATTTTTAAAAGAACCTTTAATTAGAAAGTTTGGCAAAAAGTTTTTTGAAGCATTAGATGCAACCGCCATGCATGTTAAAAGTAAATCTAAATAATTCGCTACAAAATAGAACCATTCATGAAAAAAATAACTTCAGTTTACTTTGCTTGTTTAATTTTAGTTACCCTGATTTGTAATTCTTGCTCTGTCAATAAAGCGAAAATAGACAATGATCTTCAACAATATTTTGAGAGCAAAAACGCAATAGGATGTTTTACAATGCTAAATAATTCTAACGGGGAAATAACGGTGTACAATATGTCATTGGATACTTCCAGATATACCCCATCTTCCTCCTTCAACCTGCTTCATACATTAATTGCTTTACAAGTTGGCGTTGTTACTGATGAAAAAATGATTATTAAGTGGGATAATATTTATAGAGAAGATTCGCTTTGGAACAGAGATATGAATATTGTAGAGGCCTTCAAATCTAACAATATTCCTTTTTATCAGGAAGTTGCCAGAAGATTAGGTAAAGAAACTATGCGAAAATGGATAGATAGTATTTCTTATGGTAATAAACGTACAGATGGGCCGATAGACTCATTCTGGATTAATAATATACTTAAAATTTCTCCAGACGAACAATTGGGATTTTTAAAGAAATTATATTTCGACCAGCTTCCGTTTAGAAAATCTGTACAATTGACCTTGCGAAAATTGATGATTCAAGAAGATAATAGTGCCTTTTCACTTAGTTACAAAACTGCTGAAGGATTAGATGAAAAAAAACAGCCTATTGGATGGACTGTTGGATGGATTGAAGAGAATAGGCATGTTTACTTTTTTTCTACCCTAATTAAGTTAAACAATCCTTCAGTTAATGCTGATAATTCTGCTCTAATTATTACGAAAGACATCTTATCGCATTATGAATTCTTTAAAGGAAAAAAATAATCATAACTATCATGCAATCTTATTGTACGTCATTTATTAAATACAATCGGCTTAAAACAAAGGAAGTTAAAGTAGGTAACCTATTATTGGGTGGAGATAATCCAATACGAGTTCAAACCATGACTACCACGGATACAATGGATACAATGGCCACTGTAGAACAATGCATTAGATGCATTGAAGCCGGTGCCGAATTGGTAAGAATTACCGCGCCCTCAAAAAAAGAAGCAGAAAATTTAAAAAATATAAAAGAGGCGTTAAATAAAAGAGGTTATTATGTGCCTTTAGTTGCTGATATTCATTTTACTCCAAATGCCGCAGAGATAGCTGCAAGAATTGTAGAAAAAGTGAGGGTAAACCCAGGCAACTATGTTGATAAAAAGAAATTTGAACAAATTGACTACACAGATCAGGAATATCTTGAGGAAATAGAAAGAATTAAAGAGCGCTTTACTCCACTGGTTCTTATTTGTAAAGAATATGGAACAGCTATGAGGATTGGGACGAATCATGGAAGTTTGAGTGATCGTATTATGAGTAGATACGGTGACACTGCAATGGGTATGGTTGAAAGCGCTATGGAATTTTTACGTATTGCAAGATCCGAGGATTATCATAATATTATTTTAAGTATGAAAAGCAGTAATCCTCAGGTTATGGTTCAGGCATATAGATTATTGATTGTTAAAATGATGGAAGAATTTGACGAATGTTATCCCTTACACTTAGGCGTAACCGAAGCAGGCGACGGGGAAGATGGCCGCATTAAATCCGCTATTGGAATTGGAACATTACTAGAAGATGGAATTGGCGATACGATTCGCGTTTCTTTGACCGAAGATCCTGAATTTGAAATCCCCGTGTGTAAAGATTTGATTGAACGTTATCAGAACAGAAATGCTTCAAACTTATCAAACGTTCCAAGCATTGAAAAACTAATTTTAAATCCATTTGAATATTCTAGAAGAAATAGTTTTGAAGTTGGTAATATCGGTTCGAAAAATGTTCCGGTTGTAATTGCTGATTACAATAAACATAATAATATACATCCAATTGATTTAAAAGAAATTGGATATCATTATGATGAAATTACCGACAAATGGACGATAGCGGATACCGCTCCAGATTATATTTTTTGCAAAAATGAACCTGCTTTTAAATTGCCGGGGACATTGAAAGTTTTGTTGAATTATATTGATTGGCAAACAGCATCCGACAAAGAAAAATGTAATCCACTTTTTACAGATGCTGAATATTTAAATGATGCATGTTCAAAATCGAGCACGCTAAATTTTGTGATGATTGATTGTTATTCTGAAAGATATAATGCGAATAATACTCAAGCCGTTTTTGAAAAATTAAAATCAGACCATACGGCTGTTATTTGTTTGAGTTCAATGAATGAAAATGCCGTTCAATCAATCCGAAGAATGTTTGTGGAGTTGATGCAGTACGATATAAAAAATCCGGTTATAATTATTTGCGATAGTAATCATTCAATAACAGATAAAAGCTTAGTTCATTATGCAGTAGAAACTGGAGCGTTGCTAATTGACGGACTAGGTGATGGCGTTTGTTTCGGTTATCACTATTCGAATCCAGAAATCAAAACACCATTGCCCTTGCTTAATTCTATTGCATTTGGCATTTTGCAAGCCGCAAGAACTAGGATTTCAAAAACAGAATATATTAGTTGCCCAAGTTGTGGGAGGACATTGTTTGATTTACAAGAAACAACTGCAAAAATAAGAGCCGTTACAAACCATTTAAAAGGAATAAAAATAGCCATCATGGGTTGCATTGTTAATGGTCCTGGGGAAATGGCCGATGCTGATTTTGGTTATGTTGGAAGTGGCGTTGGTAAAATTACTTTATACAAAGGCAAGGAAATTGTAAAAAGAAATATAAATAGCGACGTGGCTGTAGAAGAGCTTATTAATTTATTAAAAGCAAACAACGCATGGGTAGATGTACCGTCTTCGATTTAACAAACTAGCATAGACAGTGTTTTTATGAATACAGACTTTTTAATCGTTGGATCGGGTATTGCGGGATTAACTTACGCATTAAAAGTAGCTAATGAATTTCCTGATAAAACAGTAACCATCATTACAAAAGCATCTAGTGACGAAACAAACACTAAATATGCCCAAGGTGGCATTGCTGGAGTAATGGACTTTAATTCAGATAGTTTCTTTAAGCATATTGATGATACCTTAATTGCCGGTGATGGACTATGCAATAAAAATATAGTAGATTTTGTAGTTAAAGAAGGGGTTGATAGAATTGGCGAAATTATACAATGGGGTGCAGAATTCGATAAAGACCCTGATGGAGATTTTAAATTAGGAAAAGAAGGAGGGCATAGTGAATCCAGAATACTACATCATAAAGATGTGACTGGGAAGGAAATGGAAAGGACTCTATTGGAAGCAATAAAAAAATCTAAAAACATAACACTAGTTAGTCATTGTTTTGTATTAGACCTCATTACTCAACATCATCTTGGTTATTTAGTTACAAAATCAACTCCAGATATAGAATGCTACGGTGTTTATGTACTAAACCTTCATTCAAAAAAAATCGAAAAGATTGTTTCAAGAATAACCTTATTGGCAACCGGCGGTAATGGACAAGTTTACCGGACAACCACAAACCCCTCAATTGCTACTGGAGACGGTGTTGCAATGGCATACAGAGCTAAGGCAAGAATCGAAAATATGGAATTTATTCAATTTCATCCAACTGCTTTATACGAAACAAGCGCCAAGGGGTATTCTTTTTTAATAACGGAAGCGGTTAGAGGCGATGGCGGTATTTTAAGAAATCATGAAGGAGTTGCTTTTATGGATAAATATGACCCTAGAAAAGATTTGGCTTCTAGAGATATTGTTGCACGGGCCATTGATAATGAAATGAAAATAAGTGGTACTGAATTTGTTTTCTTGGATTGTACACATTTATACATTGAGAAATTTAAGGAGCATTTTCCAAATATATACAACAAATGTTGTCAAAAGGGAATAGATATCTCAAAAGAAATGATCCCAGTTGCGCCTGCAGCTCATTACAGCTGTGGTGGAATAAAAACAGACGAATGGGGCAGAACATCCATAAAGAACTTGTATGCATCAGGAGAATGTGCAAGCACGGGTTTGCATGGAGCGAATCGATTAGCAAGCAATTCATTGTTAGAAGCAATGGTTTTTTCTCATAGAATTTTCTTAAACTCTATTGAACAAGTTGAAAAGATTAAAATAAATAAAATTATTCCCGATTGGAATGCGGCAGGAACAAATGCGCCTAAAGAGATGATATTGATAACACAAAGTGTTAAAGAGTTAAAGTTATTAATGAGTGACTATGTTGGAATTGTAAGAAATAACGAGAGATTGTTAAGGGCAAATAAACGCTTAGACTTACTTCATGAAGAAACAGAATCACTATATCATAAAACAGAAGTTTCTCCTCAACTCTGCGAACTACGAAACATGATTACCGTTGCCTATCTCATTGTTAAAAGTGCAGAATTAAGAAAGGAAAGTAGAGGACTTCATTATAATACCGATTATCCAGAAAAAAATAAATTACTTCAGAATACAATTTTGTAATTCTTCTGATGAAAAGATGAGCATATTATTTTAGCCCTTAACTTTACATACTAATTCAATATATGTACCACATAGTTTATAGTTTATTTTATCTGATTTCTTTGTTGCCATTATTTATACTCTACAGAATTAGCGACTTTGCTTTTTTTATCATGTACTATCTTTTTGGTTACAGAAAAAATATTGTTTTGTCTAATTTAACAATTGCATTTCCTGAAAAATCCATCAAAGAAAAAAAAATAATTGCTAAAAAGTTTTACCAAAATCTTTGTGACACATTCATTGAAACTATAAAATTATTAAGCATATCCGAAAAAGCATTTTCTGCTATGGCTCAAATGAATCTTGACGAGTCTATTAAATTAGCTGAGAAAGGAAAAAGTATCCAGTTTCATGCTGGACATCAATTTAATTGGGAGTTAGCCAATTGGAAGATTGCAGAAAAAATGCCTATCCCATTTGTAGGTGTATATATGAAAATTAGTAACAAAGCCTTTAATAAGATATTTTATAACCTTAGAGCTAAAAAAGGAACTGTTTTAGTGGCAACATCAGAATTTAAAAATAGAATGCATCAACTACTTGACAAGCAATACAGTATTGGATTAGCGGCGGATCAAAATCCAGGTGTTATTTCAAATGCCTATTGGTTAAACTTCTTCAACCACCCTACTCCGTTTGTTACGGGGCCAGACAAAGCGGCTATAAAAAACAACACGGCGGTAGTGTTTATTAAATTAATCAAATTAAAACGAGGACAATATAAATTTGACTCCAAAGTTGTTACTGAAAATGCCGCTTCCCTGAAAGAAGGCGAACTAACGTTAATGTACAGGGATTTTTTAGAAGCAACTATCAGGGAAAATCCGGATAATTATTTATGGAGCCATCGCAGGTGGAGATGGGATAATCATGAATCATTTAAAGATAAATGGATTGATCATAAACAGCCTTTCGAGTCCAACTAGTTTAGGACGCTGTCATCTTTAACAATATTCGCTCTTTCTTGTACTTTTATTTGACCCCACCCTCCTAACACATTTCTAATATTGTGAACACCTTCTCTTTTTAATAAAGAGGCTGCAATTACACTTCTATACCCTCCAGCACAATGAATATACAGATTCTGATTTTCTTCAAATTGGGCAAGTTGTACTATATCAGTCATCTCATGAAGCGGAAGATTCATAGAATTATCAAGATGTCCTTCAGAAAATTCAGATTCCTTTCTTACATCTAAAACTAATAAGTTTTGATCATGGGATATATCCATCATTAACTCATCTGCTTCAACATCAATTATTAAATCGATTTCTTCACTAGCATTTTTCCATGCATCGAAGCCACCTTTCAAATATCCTTGCATTTTATCAAAACCTACCCTTGATAATCTTATAATAGTCTCTTCTTCTTTACCTTCTTCTGTTACCAAAATAATATCCTTATCAAATGGTAAAACATTACCAGCCCATTCAGCAAATCGACCTTCTAGTCCAATAGATATTGATCCAGGTATAAATCCTTCAGTAAAAAGCGTGGCGGCTCTTGTATCTAAGATGATGCTGTCTTCCATTTTTATTTTAAAATCGGCTATTGATAACGCCTGCAAACCTTTTTTAATAACATCATCAATATCGTCGTAACCTGATTGATTTATTTTTGCATTAATTGCAAAATAAACTGGGGCTGCAGCAAGTCCGTTTGTTAAAGCCTTTACGAATTCTTCTTTCGTTTGAGGCTGCAACGCATAATTAGTTTTCTTCTCCTCCCCGATGGTACTATGTGTATTAGGGCCTAAGTTTTTGCCGCAACTACTACCTGGACCATGAGCAGGATATACAAGAATAGAATCTTCTAAGGGTAATATTTTATTTTTGATTGTATCATAAAGGATTTCAGCTAATTCAATACTACTCATATTGCCGCTACTTAAGTCTGGCCTGCCAACATCACCAACAAATAAAGTATCGCCGGTAAAAATTGAATGAGGCTTTTTATACTCATCAAACAGTAAATAGCATGAGCTTTCTAAAGTATGCCCTGGTGTATGCATTACTTTTAAAGTCAATTTTCCTAAATTGATATTTTCCCCATCTTTGGCAGCGTAAATTTTAAATGACGTTTTCGCTTCTGGACCAAACACTATTGGAGCGCCCGTCTTTTTACTTAAATCTAAATGCCCACTTACAAAATCGGCATGAAAATGCGTTTCGAAAATATATTTTATAGTTGCTTTTCTTTCTTTGGCAAGATTAATATACACATCGATATCCCTCAATGGATCAATAATGGCCACTTCCCCATCACTTTCAATATAATAAGCGGCTTCACTTAAACAGTTGGTATAAAATTGTTTAATATACATGCGATTGATTTAATACAAAGATAAAAAAAAGCGACTGCTTTGTGCAATCGCTTTATGGATTATTTCTAGAAAGAATTAGCCGACTAATTCTTGTACAAATTTCTTCATTTCATCAATTCTGCTATGATTAACTGTGTAATGAATAAATTTTCCATCACGTTGTGTAACCACAATTCCAGCACGTCTTAAAATTGCTAAATGCTGAGAAGCTACCGACTGCTCAATTCTCAACTTAACATATATCTCTGTAACTGTAATTCTTTTTTCAGTATCAATTAGACCAAGTATTTGTTGGCGTAGTTTGTGATTTAAAGCTCTTAATACGAGGGCCGCTTTCTTTAGGCTTTGAAGATTGAATTTCAAAGTAGGAGAAGCTCCAAGTAATGTTTCCACATTTTGATCTTTGGGTTGATTTGGCAATAATGACATAGGTTTTGTAATTTTAAAGTACTTAATAATGGTTTTTCAGTGCAAATATAAGAAAATAATTTATATAAAACCCTGATTAATCTCATTAAATTGTTTTTTTGTCAGATTTTAACAAATTCTTTAAGGTATTGAGGGTCTGAATGAGCAAGATTGCTATATACGTTAGAATTGAACCTGTCTGTTGATATCTGACTCATAGAGAATGATAAATTATTTGTCTCAAAAAAAATAGCGTTTTTGTTACCCATTATGGCCTGAAACTTCATAGAGCCATTACCGGAAAA
>Ga0214921_10000839_pt1 | contig 54767 bp, 39 predicted proteins | sample LL1505_MetaG_FD_177992 | JGI IMG/M metagenome (GOLD analysis project Ga0214921, IMG submission 177992) | Freshwater microbial communities from Lake Lanier, Atlanta, Georgia, United States - LL-1505 | ecosystem: Environmental > Aquatic > Freshwater > Lake | place: USA: Georgia | collected... | reverse complement strand
ACCGAGATCGCCTCCTGCCGGATGTATTCCCGCAGCCTCGACGTCTGGCGCGGGCTCTCGAAGAACGCCACCGAGGGCGTCGGCTCGGCGGCCACGATCGTGCCGTTCACGATCCTGCTCGGGGGCGGCGCCGTGTTGCCGCCGCTGTTCGCCGGCTGGGGCCTGGCGACGGGCTTCGTCGGCTGGCCGACCGGCACGGCGGCCGTCACGCTGGCCGCCGCGGCGCTCGCGTATGTCCCGCGGGTGCTCGACGCGGTGCGGTTTCGGCAAAGCATCACGAGTGCGCTGGTTCATCCTCTGGGTGTGGCCGTCTTTCTCGCGATTCAGTGGGTGGCCCTGACTCGCAAGACCCTCGGCCTCAAGACCGCCTGGCGCGGACGCTCGCTCGCGCCGCAGTAGCTGGGCGCCGTCAGTGGTGCAGGCTCGGGTTTGCCGGTCCCTGTCGCCCGGACGCTCGCTGCGGCCTCTCGCGTGCAGGCTCGGGGTTGCCCATGCCATCTCGCCGGACGCTCGCTACCGGCATCCTGCCGTCCGCTCGCTCCATGCTGGCCTCGCTTCGGCATCCTGCCTCCGCTCGGCCAGCAAGGCCGGCTCCATGGCACGGGCAACCCCTCGCGATCTCTCGGTCAAGCGGGAGCAGCAGGCCGCTGGCCTCCTGCTGATCGGCGGCGCGCGTTCTGGAAACGCTACAGTGTGCCCACCCCGGAGACACCGCATGCGGATCGTGATTCTCGACGCTTTCACCACCAACCCCGGCGACCTCGACTGGGCCCCGGTCGCGGCCTTGGGTGATCTGACCGTGCACGACCGCACGCCCGACGAGGAGATCGTCGCCCGCGCCGCCGGCGCCGAGGCCGTGCTCACCAACAAGACGCCGGTCACCGCCGCCACCGTCGCGGCCCTACCGGCCTTGAAGTACGTGGGTGTGCTGGCGACCGGCGTGAACGTGGTCGATCTCGCGGCCGCGGCCGCCGCCGGGGTCACCGTCACGAACGTGCCCGGCTACAGCACGCCAGGCGTGGCCCAGGCGGTCTTCGCCCTGTTGCTCGAACTCACGAACCAGACCGGGGACTTGTCGACGAGTGCCCGGACGGGCCGCTGGCAGGCCTGCGACGACTTTTGCTACTGGGACGGCGAACTCGTGGAGCTCGAGGGCCTCACGCTCGGCATCGTGGGCTACGGCGCGATCGGCCGCCGCGTGGCGGGCATCGCCCGGGCTCTCGGCATGCGGGTGGTGGCCGTGAGCCGCAGCCGGTCGGCCGGCACCCGCGACGAAGGCGTCGAGTTTCTGTCGCTCGACGATGTGTTTCGCACCGCCGACGTCGTCAGCCTCCACTGTCCGCTCACGCCCGAGACCCGGCAGTTCGTGAACGCCGCGCGGCTCGCCACGATGAAGCCCTCGGCGTATCTCCTGAACACGGCCCGCGGCGGACTGGTCGACGAGCAGGCCCTCGCTGACGCGCTGGTGGCCGGCCGGATCACCGGCGCGGGCCTCGACGTCCTCACGCAGGAGCCACCCCGCGCCGGCAGCCCGCTGCTCGCGGCGCCCAACTGCGTGATCACGCCACATGTCGCCTGGGCCACCCGCAAGGCCCGGGTCCGACTGATCGCGGCGGCGGCCGCCAACCTCACGGCGTTTCTCGAGGGCCGGCCGCGGAACGTGGTGGCGTAGGCAGGGTCTTTTACGACGGCTGCAGGGGCATCCCTGCCCCCTGCAGCCTTTTGCGGCCCGCGGGCCTTCGGCCCCGGCCGCCGGCCGCACCTGCTTTACGGCTGCAATGCCATCCCTGGCCATTGCCGCCTTGCCGGGCCTCCGCCCGGCGGCCGCACCTCCGGGCGGCCGTGTTCGTGCGCGTTCTGGCGCGCGACGTGTGTTCAGACGAATCGAGGCGCGGTTCCCTCGTTCGTTGGACTGCGAGGGGTTGCCCGTGCCAATCGAGCGGCGTTGTCAGCGAGCGCAGGCAGGATGCCGAAAGCGAGCTGGCATCGAGCGACCGGAGGGCAGGCGGGCACCGATCCGCGAAGCGGATTGGTCGCGTAGCGAGCGTCCGGCGAGATGGCATGGGCAACCCCGAGCCGCGCGGGCCAAGACTATGAGCCCGCCCCCGGCTCGGCGGCGCGGGAAAGGCGGTCGGCGACAGCCCGCCAGGCTTCGTCGGCCGGGGGCGGGTCGGCCACGATCCGGTCGAGCTGTCGCTGGTCGAGCGCGTGGAGCGTGGCATAGAGCTGCCGCGCATACGCCGCCGGGTCGGTCGGCATCGGCACGGCCACGAGGTCCCGCGATCCGGCCAGCGTCCGGGCCCGCTCGTCGGCCACGAGCACGAGCCAGCCCACCCGCCGGCCGGCCGCCAGGTGGGCCTGCACGCGGGCCGCCGGATCGGCGGGGAGCTCCAGGGCCGTCTTCGGACAGTAGTGCCTGGCGCGACTGCCGGGCGAGCGTGCCGGTCCCGTCGCCGCCTCGTCCGCGGCGGGCCAGACCACGGGGCCGCCCACCGCCGCCTCGAGGTCGGACCGCGTGAGCGGGCCCGGGCGAAGAATCCGTGGCGGCGTGACCGTGCAGTCGATCACGGTCGATTCGATGCCCCGCTCGCACGGCCCGCCGTCGAGGATCAGGCCCACCTTCGACCCCAGGCTCTCGAGCACGTGGTGGGCCGTCGTCGGCGAGACCTGCTCGGATCGGTTGGCGCTCGGCGCGGCCAGCGGGATGCCTGACCGCTCGATCAGCCGTCGCGCGAGCGGATGGGCCGGGCAGCGCAGGGCCACCGTCGATCCTCCGGCCGTCACGACGTCGGGGACCGAAGGCCCCTTCGGCACGACCACCGTCACCGGGCCGGGCCAGAGTGCCGCGGCGATCCGCTCGGCCATCTCCGGCCAGGGCGCGGCGAGCGAGCGGGCCATCGCCACGTCGGCCACATGCACGATCAGCGGGTTGGTGGCGGGGCGGCCCTTGGCCCGGAAGATGCCGTCGACGGCCGCTTCGTCGAGGGCGTCGGCGGCGAGTCCGTAGACCGTCTCGGTGGGGATCGCGACGAGCCCGCCCCGGCGCAGCACGTCGGCCGCCCGGTCGAGGGTGGCGTCGGTCGCGGGCGGCGGCGCGTCGTGGCCGGGCGGCCATTCGATGCGGACGATCTCGGGAAGCGGGCGGGCCATGGCCTCACCTTGCAACGCCGCGGGGCCACAAGCAAGATGGCACCCGGCGGGCCGCGAATCGAGACGGGATCGGCCCGCGGTTGCCGCCCCTCCTCCCGGACCCGACCCATGCCGCCCGCCGCCGCCTCTCCGCTCGTGGGCGTGGTGATGGGCAGCCGGTCCGATTGGACCACGCTCCAGCGGGCCGCCGACCTGCTCGGGCAGTTTGGCGTCGCGCATGCCTGCGAGGTCGTTTCGGCCCACCGCACGCCCGACAAGCTCACGACGTACGCCCAGACGGCCGCCGACCGCGGGCTCAAGGTGATCATCGCGGGGGCCGGCGGCGCGGCCCACCTGCCGGGGATGCTGGCCGCCCAGACCCACCTGCCCGTGCTCGGTGTGCCGGTGGAGTCGGCGATGCTCCGGGGCGTGGATTCGTTGCTCTCGATCGTGCAGATGCCGGCGGGCGTGCCCGTCGGGACGCTCGCGATCGGGCCGGCCGGCGCCGCCAATGCGGCCCTCCTGGCCATCTCGATCCTCGCGCTCGAGGATCCCGCCCTGCGCGAGAAACTGGTCGCCTACCGTGCCGAGCAGACGGCCCGCGTGCTCCGGGAGGAGCTGAACGGCGAGAGCACCGCCTGGTCGGAACGTACCTCGGAGCGGTGACGATGTCGGCGGCCGGAAGCCCGTGTGCCGAGCGCGACCCGATCCTGCCCGGCGCGACGCTCGGGATCCTCGGCGGCGGCCAGCTCGGCAGCATGTTCGCGGCCGCCGCCAAGCGGATGGGCTATCGCGTCGAGGCGATCAGCGACGTCGCCGACTGCCCGGCCGCCCGCGTCTGCGACCGTGTGCACGTGGGGGCCTACGACGACCCGGCGTTCCTGGCGGAGGTGGGCCGCGGGCTCGCCGTGGTCACCTTCGAGTTCGAGAACGTGCCGGCGGCCGCCGGCGAGGCGCTGGCCGAAGTCACGGCCGTGCGGCCCGAGCCGCGGATCCTGCACACGACCCAGGACCGCATCCGCGAGAAGGCGTTCCTGGTGGCCCACGGCTTCCCCTGTGCGCCGCACCGCGTGGTGCGGTCGCGCGACGAACTGGAGGCGGCGGTCGCCGCGCTGGGTCTGCCCGCCGTGCTCAAGACCGCGGCCTTCGGCTACGACGGCAAAGGCCAGCTGAAACTCGCCGCGGCCGCCGATGTCGAACCGGCCTGGGCGGCGCTTGGCGGCGGCCTCGACGGGCCTCACGCGCTCGTCCTCGAGGGCTGGATCGACTTCGAGTGCGAGATCTCGGTCGTGGCCGCCCGCGGTCTCGACGGCACGGTCGCGGCTTTCGCCCCGACGCGGAACGCGCATGCCCACCACATCCTCGACGTGTCGACCGCGCCCGCCGGCCTGCCGGACTCGGTTTTGGCCACGGCCACCGACACGGCCGGACGGATCCTCGCCGCGCTCGGCGTGGTCGGCGTGGCCTGCGTCGAGTTCTTCGTCACGAGAGACGGCCGGGTGCTCGTCAACGAGATCGCCCCGCGGACCCACAACTCCGGCCACCTCACGATCGAGGCCTGCGAGACCAGCCAGTTCGAGCAGCAGGTGCGGGCCGTCTGCGGACTGCCGCTCGGCGCGACGCGGCCGGTCGCGCCGGCGGCGATGGCGAACCTGCTCGGTGACTGCTGGGGAGCCGATCCGGGGCGGGTTCCGCGGGAGCCCGATTGGGCGGCGGCCCTGGCCGTGCCCGGTGTGCGGCTGCATCTCTACGGCAAGCGGGAGCCGCGGCTGGGCCGGAAGATGGGCCACCTGACGGCTGTCGCCGGCTCCGTCGCCGAAGCCGTGGCCCGCGTGGAGGAAGCCCGCCGCCGCGCCTGCCGTGGCTGACGCGGCCGCGCGTGTCACCGGCTCAAGCCGCGGCCGGAGTGAGAATCTCCGTCAGCGCCCCGGCGATCTCGGGGAACTCGAACGAGAAGCCCGTGTCGAGGGCCACCCTGGGGATCACCCGCTGGGATGCGAACAGCACTTTGGCGAACTCCCCGAACACGAGCCGCAGGCCGAGGTAGGGCGCCGGCATGAAGGCCGGCCGGTGGAGGGCCCGGCCCAGGGCCTTGGTGAACTCGGAGTTGCGGACGGGGTTGGGGGCGACGGCATTCATCGGGCCGCGGATGCTCTCGGTGGCCGCGGCGTGCAGATAGAGCTGCGCCATGTCGGCGACGTGGATCCAGGGCATCCACTGCCGGCCGTTGCCGAGCGGCCCGCCCGCGCCGAGCTTGAAGGGGGTGAGCATCTTGGCCAGCGCCCCGCCCTCGCCGAGCACGATCCCGGTGCGAAGCGTCACGACCCGGACGCCGAGTTTCTCGGCGGCCAGCGCCTCCCGTTCCCATTCCACGCAGACGTCCGCGAGGAAGTCGGATGCCGGCCGGGAGGTCTCGGTGAGCTCCTCTTCCCCCCGGTCGCCGTAGTAGCCGACGGCCGACGCGCTCGCGAGCACGCGGGGGCGGGGCTCGGCCTTGGCCATTCCGGCGACGAGATGCCTTGTCCCGAGGACGCGGCTGTCGCGGATCCTGCCTTTCTGGGCCGCCGTCCAGCGGCCTTCGGCCACCGACTCGCCCGCCAGGTGGAAGACCACGTCGACCCCGTCGAAAGCTTCGGCCGGCGGCGGCCCGTCGAGGGGATCCCAGCCGAGCACCCGGCCCGCGAATCGGCCCACTGACCGCTGCGCCCGCTCGACGTTTCGCGAGAGGACGATCGGGCGGTCGAGCAGCGGCAGCAGGCGGCGGCCCACAAAGCCGGTGCCGCCGGTGACGAGGGCCTTCATGACGAGTGTCTCCACGGGTGTGCGGTTCGCGACCGGCGTCTTCGGCCGGGCGGCTATCCCGCCGGGCCGCGGGAGTATAGACATGAGCACCTGTTCCGGCACTCCAGTGGCCCGGGCTCCTCGTGTCGCACCCCACCTCCCGCCCCCAATCCGTCCCGCTTCGCTGGTGGCGGAGCGGACTTCGCCGTGACCTCGTCATCGGCACCCTCGACGCGATCGGCTACAGCGTGATGGTGGGGTGCGGGGAGATGTACCTGGGCGCCTTCGCGTTGGCGCTCGGCCTGGGGGCGGTCGTGACCGGGCTCGTGGCGAGCGTCCCCCTGTTGGTCGGCGCCGTCGTGCAGCTCTCCGCGCCGCTGGCCGTCCGCCGGGTCGGAGGCCGACGGCGATTCGTCGCGCTGTGCGCCGTGATCCAGGCGGCCAGTCTCGTGCCCTTGGCCTGGTGGGCGGTCGTGGGGCACGCGGAGGCGTGGCAGCTGCTCGTGGCGGTGAGCGTCTACTGGTCGGCAGGCATGGCGTCGGCGCCCTCGTGGACATCGTGGACGGCCACGCTCGTGCCGCCGCGATTGCGCACGGCCTACTTCGCCCAGCGGAGCCGGCTCGGTCAGGCCGCGGTGCTCGCGGCGTTCGTCGCCGGCGGCCTCGTGCTGGGCGTCGAGGCCGCGCAGGACGCCGCGTTGAGCGGATTCGAGGCGCTGTTCCTGGCGGCGGCCGCCGCCAGGCTGTTTTCCGCCGCCTGTCTCTGGGGGTGTCGCGAGCCGCGCCGGCAGTGGCGGGAGCGGGACGGGGCCCCGGGGCCGGTTGCCATCCGGGGCCGCATCGCCGCGGGACTGCACGACCTCGCCTCCAGCCAGGCGGGGCCACTGGTCGCGTTTCTCTGCTGCTTCACGTTCGGCTTGCAGTTTGCAGGTCCCTACTTCGTCCCCTACATGCTCGAGACCCTGGGCTTCAGTTACGGCCAGTTCCTCGCCGTCTTCGGCGCCGGCTTTCTCGTCAAGGCGCTGCTGCTGCCGGCGATCGGGCGGCTCGGCTCACGGCTGGGGCCCCGCCGGCTCCTGGTGCTGGCGAGCCTGGCGGTGGTGCCGCTGTCGCTGCTCTGGCTGCCGAGTGTCGACGTCCGCTGGCTGGTCGTGGTGCAGTTCATCGCGGGCACCTGCTGGGCGGCCTACGAGCTGGCGGTGACGCTCCTGCTCTTCGAGTTGGTCGGCGACCGCGACCGCAGCGGCGTGATCAGCGTCTACACGCTCGGCGTGGCGGTGGCGACGGTCGCCGGGGCGGCCTGCGGCGGCCTGCTCCTGCGGTGGCTGGGCGAGAACCGCGAGGCCTACGCGGCCGTGTTCGTCGGCTCGTGCCTGCTGCGGGCGGCCACGCTGCCGCTCCTGCCGTTGATCGGGGCGCCCCGCCGGCAGCCTCGCAACGGAGCGTCCTGCGGCGCTACCGCGGCGAGCCAGGGCCCGTGAGTTGCCGCACACTCGTCACCGAGGGATGTCGGCGTCGTCCAGGATGTACGGAACCCAATCACCATTCGACGGGTAATGCTCCCAACCGGCAGCCCGTGCCGAACGGTGCCTTTTGTCGGAAGTCATCAACTGGCAGTACACCCAGGGTGCGATCTTCTCGCTCAAAAAATTCACGTGGCCGTCGCCGAACGCGGCCACCGCGCCGCCCTTGTGCCGCGAGGAAGGATACCGCCACGCCCAGTCACTGCTCGGGGCCGGCAGCGTTTCGGCTTTCGGGTTGATGACCCGCGCCTCCGGCGGCGGTCGTTGGCCGCTCGCCAGGGCCGGCGGTTGCAGCACCACGTGAGTCGTCTCGAACTGGTGCCGCTCCCCCGAGATCGTGGGCAGGGCAAACGCCGCCCACGACACGTCGCGGGGCGTGTCGAGGCCGCACCGCTCGGCGAGCAGGATCGTCCCCGCGCCCCCGTCACCGATGGCGATTTGCTCGAGACTGCACCGGCCGGCGGCGTAGCCGCCGTGGCCGACGACGTCGAGCATGGCTCCGTCGCCGCGGTACTGCTGCGGCGGGGTCTCCGGTATGAGCGTCTCGGCGCCGGTGCCGCCGTTGCCCATGTAGCAAAGCGCGGAACGCGTCACGCCGTCGGCCGACGGGCAGACGAACAAATCGACGCGTTTCCGTGTGATGTCGTCCACCGGCACCCCGCTGGTGAACTCCTGATACCAATCGGCCAGGTCATTTTCGCCGATGAACGGCAGGACCGAGACCGTCCACGACACGTAGGCCAGGGAGGGTGCTCCGGCGGCCAGTTTGGCATCCGTGTACCCGTCGACAGCGTTTCTCCAGCCCGGCAGGCCCGACCCCGCGGTATCGTAGCTGATCAACCCCTTGGCCAACTCGCGGATGTTGTTCGAACAGTAGGTGCGACGGGCCGATTCGCGGGCCATACCCAGCACCGGGAGCAACAGGCTCATCAGCAGGGCGATCATCGTGATCGTCACGAGCAGTTCGACGAGCGACACGCCCGACCGCAGGCGGGAACATTGGCAGGTGGCCGCGTGACGGAAAAAGTCGGCGGAAAGCCGCGGCGGCGAGGATCGCCTGAACACATGGTTTTTCATAGATGGCCTTAGTCCGGTCGCTTGAGCGAGCCGGATCCTCGGAGGGTATGAGGCGGGGAAGGATTCCGGCGTCTGAAAAACCCTCGATCTTCAGGTCGCCTGTCGGAATCCTCGACCGGAATACTAGGTCGCAGCCATTCAGAATCGATGTGGCGGTTCATGAGAATCGCGTGAGCGGGCGGTCGCCGCGCTTTACAGTGGACGGGATGTCGCCGATAACCGGGATTTTCTCGTTTCATGAGCCCGGGCTGCGGACGACACTGGCGGCGAACTCAATGGTTGCGGCGATTGAACTGCCCTCAGCCGCCAGTTTTCCCTGGGCCGGAGCGGTGTTTCTCGGTGTGTTCGCCTCGGTCGCCGCCGCGGCGGTCGCCCTGGCCGGCTGGGCGAGGGCCGAGACCGAGCGGCGGGAAATCCGCGGAGGAAACGCGTGGGTGATGGGCCTCGAGGGAGTGGCGGCGGCCATGGTCATCACCATGGTCGCCCTCGGGCCGATGGCCGCGGCCCTGCTCGGGATCGTGGGCATATCCGTCGCCGGCGGGTTGTTCGCCCGGCAGCGGGACGCCGCCGTTCCGGAACACCAGCGGGTGTTGACTCGGGCCGGCCTGCAGCGCTCGTGGACCGCCGTCCGCGGTTGGCCGGCAAGGCGGAAGGCGAGGCTCGCGGCCATGGCGAAGACGGCCCCGCGCAGCTGGAATGATTGGGCCGGCCAACTCCTCGGGCAGAAAGCGCCCGCCGACGTCGAGCCGGCCGGGCCGCCGGAGCCGGTGCTGAAACTCCTGCGGAAGGATGGAGCCGCGATGTTCGCGGATGCCGCCAACGGTGATGGCCGAGAGGCCTCGGAAAACGTGAGACGTGCCAGGCAGATGCTCCTCGAGGCCATGCAGGCCGGCGCCACCGACATCCACTTCGAGGCGCAGGAGCAGGGCTATTTCATCCGCTATCGGGTCGACGGGGTGCTCCAGGACGTGCGGCGGATCGACGCCCTGACCGGCCGGGGCGTGGTGTCGGCGCTCAAGGTCGTGTCCGACATGAACATCGCGGAGCGCCGCCGGCCCCAAGACGGCACGTTCTCCGCGCTGCTTGACGACGTGAAGTACGACATTCGCGTCGCCTCGACACCCTCGAGCTACGGCGAGAAGGTGGTGATGCGGTTGCTCAACTCGTCCGGGGGCGTGATGAAGTCGGGCCTGGACGGGATCGGGCTGCGGACGCAGGTTCTCAAACAACTTCGGGAGATCATCCACCAGCCCTACGGGATGTTCCTGGTGGCCGGGCCGACGGGGTCCGGCAAGACCACCACGGTTTACGGTTCACTGAGTGAGATCGACGCGCGCTCGCACAACATCACCACCATCGAGGATCCCGTCGAGTATCGACTCGACAACATCACGCAGATCGCGGTCAACTCGAAGGCCGGGGTGTCGTTCGCGAGCATCCTGCGCAGCGTGCTCCGGCAGGATCCCTACGTCCTCCTGGTCGGCGAGATCCGGGACAAGGAAACCGCGGAGATCGCCTGCCAGGCGGCGCTGACGGGGCATTTCGTGTTCTCGACGATCCACGCCAATGATTCCGTGGCCACGGTCACGCGGCTGATCGATCTCGGCCTGGAGCCGACGCTGATTCAGACGGCGATGACGGCGATCCTGGCACAGCGGCTGGCCCGCAAACTCTGCACCGACTGCCGGGAGCCCTACCCGACGCCGCCCGCGATCCTCGAGCGATTCAATCTCGATCGCGACAAGGTGCCGCACATCTACAAAGAGAAGGGCTGCCCGCAGTGTCGTGGCACCGGCTACCGGGGCCGGCTGGGCATCCACGAACTGCTCGTGATGAGCGACCCGCTGCGGAAGCTCATCACCCCGCAGCCCTCGATCAACGACCTCCGGGGAGCGGCGGCCAACGGCGGTACCCAGTTTCTCAAGAAGGACGGGCTGCTCAAGGTGCTCAAGGGCCTGACGAGCGTCACTGAGATCCAGCGAGTCACGACCTGAGGGCGGCATGTACGACTTGGCGGTGATCTGTGCGGTGGGGTTCGCGGCCTGGCAGGGAAGCCAGGCCGGCATGCTGGCCGGGGCGCTGGTCGGCATCGAGATGATCATGGCGGTCGCGGTCGGCCTGCTGTTCCACGAGCCGATCGCGGGCCTTCTGGTCGACGGGCTCAGGCTGGCCGCCGAGCCGTTGCTCTCGCCGGATTTTCCCTACCAGGGGCTGGCCGTGCCACTCGCGTTCATGGCGCTGACCTGGGGGACGTTCGCCGCGCTGCGATTCCGTTTCCACGAGGGTGAGACCATCGGCGCGGCCGACGACAGCCGGAAGCCCTCCACCGTCGCACGGGTGGCGGGGGCACTCGTCGGGGGCTGCTCTGGGGTCGTCGTTGCGGGGGCCTCGCTGCTGACGCTCTCGATGCTCCCGCTCCCGTCCGGCCTGCGGCCCGACCCCCAACGGATGTTCTTCGACGCCGGCGGGCTCGTGCTCCGGACGGCCGGAGAGTTCGAGCCCGACCGGCACGAGGGGGTGTCGCTCTTCGTCCACGGAGAGCCCGCCGCGCGGTCGTCGGATCCCACGGCCAAAATCGTGGGCGAGCCCCGGGCGGCCGGCCCCGACGAAGCCAGCCCCGATGACGGGGCTCGGTTCAGCGACGTGGACGGGAATGGCAGTTACACCAAGGACCTGTACTTCCTCGACCTCGACGGTGACGGGATGCGGCGGGTGGGCATGCGGGACAAATACGTGGTCGGTGTCTGGTCGGGAACGCTCGACGCCCACGCCCGCGAGCGTCCGAAGCCGAATGTGCCTGCACCCGATCCCGCGGCCGCCGCAGCGACGCCGGCGCCCGAAGGTGAGCCGGTCGCCCCCGCACCGGCGCCGGTGACCGAGCCGGGTGCGCCGGCGACCGAGCCGGGTGCGCCGCCGGGCGAGAAGACGCCGCCGGGCGAGAAGACGCCAGCGGACGATTTCTGAGGATCTGCGAGGAACAACCGTGTCAACCATGACCGTCTCTTCTCGAGTCTTCGCGTGGCTGGCGGCCGCCGTGCTGTTCGCCGCCGCCGCCCGAGCCGACGAGCCCGATGCGGCGTCCGAGCCGCAATCGACGCCCGACCTGGCCCAAAAAATCAAAGCCATGTTCGAGGCGGGCGACTATCGCGCGGCGCTCGCCGCGTCGGAGCCGTTGGAGAAGACGCTCAAGCCGTCGGATCGGGACCCGCAGCTCATTCCCAAGACCAAACTCTGGGCTGACCTGATGACGTTCCGCGGCTCGATCGAGCGCCGGCTGGGAAACCTCGAGGGGGCAGCCGCAAAGTACGAAGCGGCGTTCCGGGCCCTCAACGACCAGGGTCTTCGGCGGGCGATCACCGTCATGCTTCGTGGTGTTGAGAACCCGGCCGGGATGCTCGTGCCGCTGGAACTGACCAAGCTCGAGGTGCTCGACGGACGGGTCGACGTGCTGCTCGACCGGCTGGCGAATCGCGACGAGGGTCAGGAGGGTGACCCCGAACTCGTCGCCAAGGCGGTTGCCGCAGTGCGGAAAGCGGACGGTGTGGCCCGGGCGGCCCGCGAAGGGCTCGACCAGCGGTTCGCGCAGGCCGACGAGAACGTGCGGCAGTCGCCCTACTCCCGGATGCTCGCGAGCATGACCCGACCGCTGCGGGCCGCCGGCCGGTTGGCCCTGGCCGAGTCGCGGCTCTCCGCCACACTGCCGGCGCCCACAGCGGATGACGAGCCCAAGGCCACGCCGGAGCAGGCCGTGGCCAGTCTCGACGAGGCGATCGCTGTCGCCGAAGCGGCCATGGCACCGGCCCTGCCCGCACCGCCCGAAGGGGTGGCTCCGCCGCCTGCCTCGGGTCCGCCGCCCGCCCCGGCGGCCGGAACGCCCGCTGACCTGTCGCCGGCCGTGCGGGAAGCCGGGCTGGTGCGGGCTGATCTGCTGGCTTGGCGAGCGGAAGCCCGACGGGCGGCCGGCAAGGTGACCGCGGCCTGCGGTGATCTGGCGGCCGCCGTCGCCTGGCGGCGGGCGGTGCAGGGATCCGACCATGTGGATCTCGTCGAGCCGCTCACGTCGTTCGCCGAGTTGGCACTTGCCGACGCCCGGGTCGCGGTCAAGGCCGGCGACATCGCCGCGGGCATCGGTCGATTCAAGACCTCCCAGGCGGCGGTGGAGGAAGTCGGGAAACTCATGGCCGCCCACGAGGAACAGTTTCCCGAAGCATCCGCCTTGCCGCAGCGGATCGAGTCGCTGCGGGGGAAGTTGGACAAGGAGCGGAAGGTTTTTGCCGGACTGGCAGGTGATGCCAACTCGATTGACGCGGCCGCGACGCGAGCCCTGCGGCTGCTCGACGGCTGGTCCTCCGGCGCGAATCCGGAGCCGACACCGCCGTGATCGATGCCCGCGGCCGTTGGCTCACAGTCGGCCCGGCGGCAGCGGTTTTTCGCCCGCCGCAATCTCGTCGATCAGCGTGAGCGTATCGCGAGGGCTCTTCAAATCGATCGCCAATCCTCGCGCCCGGCGGATGGTCTCCGTCGCAGCCGGTTGATCCTCGAGCACCGCGAGCAGGCGGGCGGCTTCGGCCAGGGTGAAGACCAGTTGGCGGATCTCGCTGTCAGCCCGGCCGTTGGCCGCTTCGAAGCAGGGGAGTGAGAGAGCTTCGTTCAGGCAGCGGCGGCTGCGTTCCTTGGCGTCGGTCGTCGCCAGCGCTCCGGCGAGTTGCACGAGCAGCCGCGCGTGCCGGGCCGGGTGGGCCAGGGCGGTGTCTCCGCCGGCGGCCAAGAGTCGCTCGAGAAGGGGCAGCGCGTCCGAGCCCCGCCCCTGGGCCAGCCGGATCCCGGCCAGACTCCGAACCGCCACCAGCGTCACCTCCCGCCGGGTGCCGGCCTTGGCCTCCCAGATGGCCAGCGACCGGGAGAGTGCAGCTGCCGCATCGTCAAAATTCCCGTTGAGGCGGTGGGCCTCCGCCATGATGAGCAGGCCGGCCGCCACTTCGGGATGGTCCTTTTTCAGTGCTTTTTCCTGGATCGCGATCGCCTCACGACACCGGGCGATGGCCGCGTCCGAATCGCCCGAGCCGAGACGACCGGCCGCGAGGGTCAGGCAGGTCGTTGCGACCCGCGGGTGATCGGCGCCCCACTGCTCACGCCGCAGCCGCAGGAGTTCGTCGCCCCACGCAGAGGCCGTTCGGCCGGTGCCGTCGGCTTGCTGCTTCGCCGCCACCGACTCGATCAGGCGAACGAGCCGTTCCTCGGTTTCGGTTGTCGGGCTGATGGCGCCGCTGGACAGCAGCCGCTCCACGAGGGGTGTTGCCGAGGCGGGAGCGGTCGCCGCCAGGCATTCAGCGAGCGCCAGCACGGCGGACTGAGTCTGCGGGTGCGAGTGGCCGATCTGCTCATCCGCTTCCCGGACGACCTGCTCGAGCGCGGCTTTCGCCTCCTCTGTCTCGTCGCCGACGACCAGCGGGCGGGCCGCAGCGACGGTCATCGCCGTTCGTTCCGCGGCGGACAGCCCTGGGCAAGCCTGCGCCAGCGCGAGGCCTCGAGCCCCGAGTTCCTTGGCCTGCTGGTTGCGGCCGACGGCCAGGGCGATCTCAGCGGCGTCACGCAGCCCCTCCACGAAGGCCGGGGCCGAGGGGTCGCTGCCCGGCATCTCCTCGGGCAAGGCGGCCACCGCGGCGTCAAGTTCCCCGATCGGGGCCTGTTTGCGGCCGCCCTGAAACTCGACCATCCCGGCGAGAAGCCGGTCATGCAGCGGAGCGAAAGGCATCGCCCCGGGAGTGGCTGTGTCGATGTCGGCCGCCCGCAGGTAGGCCTGACGGGCCTCCGTGAAATGCTCCGCCGCCATCTGCAACCGGCCCAGCGTGCGGACCGCGGCCGCGTAGCCTCGCGTCTCGGGGGGAGCGGCCTCCAACGCCGTCTCGAGATCGGCCACCGCGGCGGCAACCTTTCCGGCGTCCATTCGCAGGCGGGCGATGTGGCAGGCCTCCACCAGCGCGTCCGGATCCGCGGGGCCTGCCGCCTCGCGCATCGCCGCCAGCCGCGTGGCCCGCCGGGCCGCCGCGGCGTCGCATCGACCGATCGATTCCAGGGCCTGCGCCACCAGGAGGTTCGCCTCGAGCACCGACTCATGAGTCGGTCCCAGCAACTTGCCGACGGCCCCGGCAGCGGCCTCCAGTTGGACGACCGCTCGCGGAACATCGGCTGCCGCGGGTTCGGCCGCCCGGTCGAGCATCCGGGCGGCCCGGGCCGCGGACTCCACCGCCGGAATCAGGCGCCCGGCGTGGGAATGCATTCGGCCTTCGAGCAGGAGGGCCCGCGCGTGGCTGGCGGTGAGTTTCGGTTCGAATCCGCCGGCCGCTGCCAGCAGGGTGGCATGGAGGGCGAGCGACTTGTCGAGCAGGGCGGCGGCTTTGTCGAACGCATCGGTCTCGATCAGGATCTCCACCGCCAGCTCGTAGACCGGCAGCAACTCGGTCGCTTCGTCCCCCGCCGACTGCTTGACCGTCCGGGTGGCCTGTCGCAGCACTTCCAGAGCCTCGTCGAAACTTCCCTTCGCCCGCAGGTCGGCCGCCTTGGCGAGCGACGGCCCCACCGCTCCCGCCGGCGGCGGTTCGGCGGCGGTGGACGGGACCTCGAGGCCCATGATCGCCAGCACGAGGCTGACGGCGACCACCCGCCCCGCCGACCTGCGCACCGCGAAGTGAAGGCCGCAGAGGAGCCCGGCCGCCGCCAGCGCCACCGCCCCCGTCGAGGGCTCCGGAACTCCGACCACGACCCTCTCGGCGGTCGGCAAGAGGGACTCCGGCGTGGTGGTCGCCGTCAGCGTGGCGCGGACGATGGGTTGGGTGCCGCCGTAGGTGATCAAGCCGAGGAACGCGGGGCTCACGCTGGTCGCGGTCAACTGCCGGCTGGCGATCAGCTGATCACCAGCCGGACCGGAGAACAACGCCAAGCTGAGGTTGCCCGCCTGTCGCGATTCGGTTTCGTCCAGGAGCGAAAACAGCCCGCCGAATGCGGTCACGCGCTGTGACGGGACGAGCGTCTCGAAGGTGAGCGGGATGTTCAGTTCCAACGGCTGGATGCCGGGATCGATGACGGTGCCGTAGAGGCCTCCGGTCGCCGTCACGGTGAATCCGAAAGCCGGACTCCCGCCGCCTCCGAAGGTCTTGGAACTCGCTTGGAGATCTCCCCCTCCGGACTTCAAGTTCTCGCCCGTCGCGGTGAACGCGCCCGGGTCCAAGGCAGCGAGAAAGGAGGGCTGATCGGTGAACCACACGAACGGTGTGGCACAGGCGAGCGGCCCGGACAGCCAGGCGCATGCGGCCGCAGTCATGGCCAGCAACAACCGCGGCGGGCCGCCGAACCTTGGGGCCAATCCGGAGCCGGAGAAGGGCCGGACCGGACCGACGGCCGGTCTGCGGAACATGTTCATGATCAGGGAGTGTCCTCGGGTTGGTCGGAGTCCCTACCTGCTGCGGCCTACCGAGATTGGGGGGCGTGTGCAAAACCGGGGGCAGGGGTGGACTCCGTCCGACCATCTCGCGGAGCACAAACCGTGCCGATGCCGGCTCGCCCAATCCCCAGTTGCCCCCGCGGGTCGGTTGCGAGGGAAAATCCAGGAGCAAACCGGCTCCTCTGCCGCGAAGATCACCAGCCCAGCCTGGTTCCTCATGAAAATCTCATTCGCCGCTGAGCGATTCCTCACGCGCCCTCAGATGGGGGGAGGCGATAGACTCGCGTGGCGTGGAGCGAATCGCTGCACTCGGGTGGGGCGATTCGCCCCACCCCACCTGGTGCGATTCGCCCCAGGTCGACCACCTCGCTCGAACTGGCCTCGACGGCCGCGGTCGCTCAGGGTGTTTTCTGCGAAGCCCTGTCATCAAGGAGAACTCTGGTGTTCCGCTGCCGGCCCCGTCCCATTCGAACCGCTTTCGGAGGGTTCAGCGACGGAGAGGTTCGGTTCCAGGTTCGGTTCCAGGATCTGACGCCGCCGGATGGAGTCCACCACTCGGTTTGTCCCGTGCTTCGCCGCCGTGAGGAGGTCGAGATCGACGAGGAGGGCCGCTTCATCGGGAACGAGCAGCCTGAACTGGACGCCCGGCAGGACAGGTTTCAGCAACCGCACCGAGCACGCCGGGCACTGTACCCGCGCTCCCGCGCTGCGTTCACGCTGGTCGAACTTCTGGTCGTCATTGCCATCGTTGGCGTGCTCGTCGCGCTCCTTGTGCCGGCGCTTTCGTCAGCTCGCGGCGCGGCTCTTGCATCCGGTGCCTCGAGCCATCTTTCCACCTTTGGCAAGGGCTTCCAACTGCATGCCGAGACGGACGAGTCGGGCCGCTACGCGACCGGTGCCTTCGATCACCTGCTCGACGGCGACATTCGCGAGCGGGGCTGGGTGGCTGACCTGATCGGCCTCAAGGTGGCCGTTCCCGGCAAAGCGAGGGACGGTGCCAACCGGTGGCAGGTGAGCGAGACGGTCGCCGAATACACCGGGGCGGCCCGAATCGGGACGACGGTGGTGCTCGACGGTTCCGACCACGGCTGGCAGACAACCGCGTACACGGCCGTCTCCGGCAGTGGGTATTTCGGCAGCGTGCGGGCCATGAACGAGGTGTGGAACGACGGGTTCAATGCCACGTTCGCCACCACGTGGCACCTCTGCCGCGGTGACCCCACGCTGACGATCGACCCGTCGTATCCCGGCTACGGCAGCGTCCGCGGCTCGCGCATCGAGGGAGAAGGGCCTCTGCGCAGCGGTCTCCTCGGCCAGGCGGCCACGACCGCCGCCCGGGTCGCCCTGATGGGCCCGGCCCGGGCGAGCGACGGGCCGGCCTTCATCGTGCGGCCAGCCGCCGGGCGGCTGCGGACCGGCGTTGCCGACGGCCTCGTCAACCGATTCGTGGGCTTCAAACTCGTCTGGCCCAACGACCTTCTGCTCGACAGCTTCACCGACGGCATGAACGTGCTGTTCGAGGATGTGGCCGTCGGCGGCCGCCCGGGCTGCAAGATTCACGAACTCTCCGACATCCATCCGCTCCACCAGCCCAAGGGGCAGGGGAGGGGGGGGTACGCACCCGTCCTGTTCGCCGACGGTCACGTCGAGCGGGTGTTCGATCGGGTCTCGGCCGCGAACGGCGACAACACCGGCGATGCCTTCATCGGCAACTCCGTCACGGTCGCCGTCAACGGGTCGGTCAACGGTTTCTTGATCGATGGGCCAAGCTACCAGGAAGCGGCCGATCAGATCTGGCTCAAGCGGCTGCGGCCTGCCACGCTCGCCGACGGCGTGACGAAGGTCGACTGACCCACCGTCGGCTCGTCCGCGGGTGACAGCCGCACGCTTTCCATTTCAGGGCCCATCGGTTCCACTCCTGGGGAGGATTCGGAGAGGCCGCGTGTATCGAGACCAAAAAGTCGTCGTCGTGATGCCCGCCTACAACGCCGAAGCGACGCTCGAACGCACCCACCGGGAGGTGCTCGAGCAGGGCGTCGTGGACCTCGTCATCGTCGTGGACGACGGCGGTCGCGACCGGACTCATGAGATCGCCGGCCGCCTGCCGCGGACCGTCGCACTGCGGCACGACCGCAATCGCGGCTACGGTGGCAATCAGAAGACCTGTTACCGTCTCGCGCTCGAGCACGGGGCCGACATCGTCGTGATGGTGCACCCCGACTACCAGTACACGCCGCTCCTGATCCCGTCGCTCGTGTCGCTGATCGGCACCGGCCTCTACGACTGCGTGCTCGGCTCGCGGATTCTCGGCGGTCGGGCGCTCGCCGGCGGGATGCCCTGGTGGAAGTACGTCGCCAACCGCGGGCTGACTTTCTTCGAAAACCTCCTGCTCGGGGCGAAGGTGTCGGAGTACCACACCGGCTACCGGGCGTTCTCGCGGCGTCTGCTCGAGTCCCTGCCGCTCGGGGAAAACTCCGACGACTTCGTGTTCGACAACCAGATGCTCGCCCAGATCCACTGGCTCGGCTGCACGATCGCGGAGGTGACCTGCCCCACCAAGTATTTTGCCGAGGCGTCGTCGATCAACCTGCGGCGAAGCATCGTCTACGGGCTGGGCTGTCTCCACACGGCGGCGACCTACCGGCTCGCGCGGCACGGCTGGCTCCGAGTGCCGCGGTTCAGCAGCCTGCCGCGCACCTGGCCACCGGTGGCGGGTGGCCGCCGCGGGGATGGCGATGGCGGCGGCCTGGAACCCGCCCGCACGTCTCCTTTCCCGCAACCGGCAGCGGCGGAACCGGGGCCGTGAGCGACGCGGCGGCGGTGCCCGAGGCGCGCAGGTGGCCGGCTGCGGTCGTCGTGCTGCTGGCCTGTCTCCCCTACGGAGGCACGCCGTGGTTCGACTTCGTGGCCTACGACGACCAGGGTCACGTCACCAGGAACCCGGTGGTTCGGGACGGCCTCACGCTTCGCGGGGTGGCCTGGGCCTTCGGGGTGGGGGCCGACCCCGCGGTGGACGGCTGGCTCAACTGGCCGCTGACCTGGTTGGCCCACATGGCCGATGTCTCACTGTTCGGGATGTGGGCGGGTGGGCATCATTTGGTGAGCGTGCTCATTCATGCGGTGAATGCGGTGCTCGTGCTCGCGCTCGCCCGGCGGCTGGGGCTGGCCGTGCCCGGAGCCCTGCTCGTCGCGACGATTTTCGGCGTGCATCCGGCGCAGGTGGAGAGCGTGGCATGGGTGTCGGAACGCAAGACGGTGCTCTGCGCCTGCCTGATGTTTTTGACGATGCTCGCCTATCTGCGGTGGCGCGAGTTCGTCGTGGCCGGGGGAACGGGGAAGACGGAGCGGCGGGTGGTCGCGTGGCTGGTCGGCTGGAACGTCCTCGGCGTGTTGGCCCTGCTCGCCAAGCCGTTGGCCGTGACGCTGCCCGCCGTGCTCCTGCTGCTCGATGCCGCGCCGCTCGGCCGGATCCAGGCTGCCTCGGCGGGGTCGTTTTTCAGATCACTGACCGGCTGCCTACCGGAAAAACTGCCGCTCTTCGTCGCCGTCGCGGCGACCTGCGGGGGGACGATCTCCGCGCAGTCACATGTCGGCGCGGTGACGGACCTGCCGCTGATCACGCGATTGGCCCATGCGGTCGTGGCCGACGCGACGTATCTGCGGGCCTTCCTCTGGCCCGTGGGGCTCGGCGCGATCCACCAGCACCCGGGGATGCCGACGCCCGCGGCCTTCGCGGCCGCGGCTGGTGCGCTCGTGACGGTGACCATCGTCGCCGCCGCCGCGGCCCGCCGGGGCCGGCCGCTGCCGCTCGTGGGCTGGCTCTGGTTCCTGGGCACGCTCGTACCGATGATCGGGATCGTGCAGGTCGGCTCGAACGGCTGGTCGGACCGCTATCTCTACCTGCCGATCGTGGGGCTTGCGGTCGGTGTCGCGGCGGTCGGTGAGCCGCTTGTGCAGCCCGCCGCCGGCACCGTCCGGGGGAGGCACCAGCGGCTTTGGCAGCGTCTCGCCGGAGGGCTGGTAGTGGCCTGGATCGCGGTGCTGGCGGGGCTCGCCTGGTGGCAGGCCGGGCAATGGCGTGACACGGCCACGCTCGCAGCCCGCACGCTGGCCGCCCACCCGGTAGGCCCCGAATCGCGGTTGCAGGTCGGCGACGCGACAGCGCACTGGTTTGCCTGCACCTGGCTGGCGGCCGATGCGGTTGAACGCGGCGACCTCGCCGCTGCCGAACGCTGGCTGCTTGCGGCCGAGCGGATCCCGACATTCCCCCAGAAGCAGGCCTTTCTTCAGGGCCGGCTCGGCCGGTTGATGCTCGACACGGGCCGCGCTGCCGAGGCGGAGCGGCGGTTTGCCGCGGCGTTGGCCATCGCCCCGCACGACGTGCCGAGCCGCGTCGGCCTGGGGATCGCCGTCCTGCGTCGCGGTGATGCGGAACGAGCGGCCGCGATCTTTCGGATCGTCACCGACGAGCGACCGCTGCTGCCACTGCCCTGGGTGGGGCTCGCGTCGGCGCTGCTCGAACTCGGGCGGATCGAAGAAGCGACGGCCTGCTGCGACCAGGCGCTGAGGCTCGCACCCGGCGACCGGGGCGCGTTGGCCGTGCGAGAGGCGGCCCGGAGCGCCCGCGTCGAGTCGAGCGAGCCTCCGCCATGAGTGCCACCAGCGATACCCGTCGTGGAGGCGGCGCCGCGACAGCCGGCGGGTGGTGGCCCGCCGCGGTCGTCTTGGTGCTGGCCTGTCTGCCCTACGTCGCGACGCCGTGGTTCGACTTCGTCGCCTACGACGACCCGGATCACGTGGCCGGCCATCCGATCATCGGCCGAGGGCTCACGCTCGACGGGCTCGTGTGGGCTTGCGGGGTCGGGGCCGATCCGGCCCATGACGGCTGGTTCAACTGGCCGCTGACGTGGATCTCGCACATGGCCGACGCCTCGCTCTTCGCTTCGTGGCCTGGTGGCCACCATGTCGTCAACGTGCTCTTTCACGCGATGAACGCGGTGCTCGTGCTGACGCTCGCCCGCCGACTCGGAGTCGCCCTGCCGGGAGCCCTGCTGGTCGCGGCGGTCTTCGCCGTGCATCCGGCCCAGGTGGAGAGCGTGGCCTGGGTATCGGAGCGGAAGACGGTGCTCTGTGCATGCCTGATGTTCTTGACCATCCTCGCGTATCTTCAGTGGCGCGACTGTTTGGGAGCCGAGGAAACCGCTGGTGCCGATGGCCGGTCAGTGGCGTGGCTGATCGGCTGGAACGCGCTCGGTCTGTGTGCCCTGCTCGCCAAGCCGCTGGCCGTGACCTTGCCGTGCGTCCTGCTGCTCTGCGACGCGGGGCCGCTCCGGCGGGCGCGGGGGGCGAGTCTCGCCCAGAGAGCCGCGGCGATCTGCCGCTGCGTCCCGGAGAAACTGCCGCTGTTCGTCGCCGTGGTGGCGATGTGCGTCTGGACGGTCGCATCGCAAGTGGAGGCCGGCGCCGTCCGCCAGCTTCCGCTCGCGACGCGGCTGGCGCACGCGGTCGTGGCTGACGCCACCTATCTGCGGGTTTTTCTCTGGCCGGTCGGGCTCGGCTGCTTTCATCCGCATCCGGGCATGCCGACGGCGGCGGGGTTTCTGGCGGCGGCAGCGGGCCTGGTGGCCGCGACGGCCCTCGTGACGACGGTGACGCGTCGCGGCCGGCCGCTGGCGCTGTTCGGCTGGCTCTGGTTTCTGGGCACGCTCGTGCCCACGATCGGCGTCATCCAGGTGGGCGACAACGGCTGGTCAGACCGGTATCTCTACGTGCCGATCGTGGGGCTCGCGCTGGTCGTGGTGTCGCTCGGGGAGTGTGCGGTGGCCGAGTTCGGGCACCGGCGGCACGGGGTCCCGTGCGGCAGTGGACGCGTCGCGGCGGTCGGCGGCGTTGCCTGGATCGCGGTGCTCGCCGTGCTCGGTTGGCGGCAAACCGGAATCTGGCGGGATACGGGCGCGCTGGCGGCGGCGTGCTTGGCCGCGAATCCGGGCAGTGCGGAGGCGTGGAACCTCCTGGGCGTGTTTCAGGCACGGCGCGGCGACCTGAAGTCGGCGGAGCAGTCGTTCGTCGAGGCGATCTCCCATGCGAAGTCGCCAACGCGGCGCGCCGACCTCCTCGCGAATCTTGGGCGGACGTTGCTCGACGCGGGACGGGATGACGATGCGACGCGGGTGTTTGCGGCGGTCGTGCAAGCGGTGCCGCGACACGTGGCCGGCCGACGCGGGCTGGGCGTGGCCCTGACGCGCGTCGGTGCCGAGGATCGTGCCGCGGAGGTGTTCGGAGGTCTTGTCCGCGATCGCCCCGGCGACGCCGTCGCGTGGGTGGGGTATGGCAACGCGCTCTATGGCCTCGGTCGTGCCGCGGAGGCGGCCGGCTGCTACGACAGGGCGCTCGCGATCGATCCCTCCGACGCGCCCACCCTCGCCAATCGGGCGTGGGCCCGCCTCGCGAGTGGTGATCGAGCCGGCGCGGAACGCGACGTCGAAGCTGTCACCGCGCTCGGGCATCCGATTGATCCGGATCTGCGGGCTGCGTTGAGGGATGCCGGCGACCCGCCGGTGCAGCTGCAGCGGCACGGGAGATGAGGGGCATGGCGACGTCGGGCGACGTCGATTGACTGAGCCGTGGAGGGCGAGAATCATGGCTGGATCCCGGCGGGTCCCCATGCTCGGCTCATCAAGCCGTAACGAAACTCACATATCATCCAGCGGGTGTGAGCCTCACGGGTCGGCGTCGCAAGGTGGGTTTCACGGCGCTCGCCACCCAGGGGAACGGAGTGCGCGCCGCCCGTCCGGTACACTGCAAGGGCGCGGTTCCCGTCCGATCCACGACCCGTGTCGATGCCAGCCCCATCCCCAATCCCGTTCAACAAGCCCTTCATCGCCGGGAAGGAGCTTTTTTACATCGCCCAGGCTGTGACGCTCGGCAACATCGGCGGCGACGGCCACTTCACGAAGGCCTGCGCCCGGCTGATGGAGGAGCGGTTCGGGGTCGGTCGGGCCCTGCTGACACCGTCGTGTACGGCGGCGCTGGAAATGGCGGCCATGATCTTCGACCTCCGCGAGGGGGACGAGGTGATCATGCCTTCCTTCACGTTCGTTTCGACGGCCAACGCCGTCGTGCTGCGCGGTGCCCGCCCCGTCTTCGTGGACATCCGGCCTGACACGCTCAACCTCGACGAATCGCTGATCGAGCGGGCGATCACGCCGCGGACGCGTGCCATCTTCCCCGTCCACTACGCCGGCGTGGCATGCGAGATGGATGCGATCATGGCGATCGCCGACGCCCACGGGCTGCACGTGGTCGAGGATGCCGCCCAGGGAGTGCACGCGCGGTCCGGGGGCCGTGCCCTGGGCTCGGTCGGCCACCTCGGCTGCTACTCGTTTCACGAGACAAAAAACTACATCTGCGGCGAGGGCGGCGCCCTCTGCGTGAACGACCAACGCCTGCTCGACCGGGCCGAGATCATCCGCGACAAGGGGACCAATCGACGGCAGTTTTTCCGGGGCCAGGTTGACAAATACACGTGGGTGGACATCGGCTCGAGCTATGTGCCCAGCGAAATCGTGTCGGCGTTCCTCTATGGGCAGTTGGAGGTGCTCGACGCGATCCGCGACCGCCGGCGGGAAAACTATGCGTATTATCACGGCCGGCTGGCGGCGCTCGAACTCGATGGTCTGCTGCGTCGGCCCGTGGTGCCGCGGCACTGCGAAACCAACTACCACATGTATCACATCCTGATGCCCACGCAGTCACTTCGTGACGGCCTGTTGCAGCATCTCAATGCCTCGGGCATCGGGGCGGTGTTCCACTACGTGCCGCTCCACTCATCGCCGCTGGGAATCAAACTGGGGGGCGACCCGTCTGCCCTGCCGGTCACCACCGAATCGAGCGGCCGCCTGCTGCGGCTGCCGCTGTACTACGAGATCACGCCCGAGGAGCAGGAGCGGGTGTGCGGGGAGATCGAGCGGTTCCTGCACGCGAGCGGTGCGGCGACGACCGTGCCGGTCAGCCGGTCGCCCGCGCTTCCCGAGCCCGTCGCGCTGGGTGGAGCGGTCGATGGCTGAGACGAAGGCCGTCGCCTGGGCTGCACCGGTGGAGCCGATTGGCTCCCTGGCTTCGGCGCACGCGGTGTCGTGGCGAACCTGGGCTTGCCGGGCCGCGATCGCCGCGGCGGCGGTCGTCGGCGCGGGACTCACCTACGGCGTGCTGCTGGACAACTCGACTGCTATCGCCGACGTCGCCGTCCGAGGGCCGCGCTGGGGCTCCATGGCCGCCGCGGTGGGGTTCTTTTTCGCCAACCAGATGATCACCCTGGTTCGCTGGCGGTGGCTCGCCCGGGCGGCGGGGGTGCCGGTGACGTTTTCCGACGCCCTCACGCTCGCCGCGGCGGCCGAGGCGGGGAACCTCGTGATGCCCGGTGCCAATGGCGGCGACGCCGTGAAGCTCGGGTTGATCGCCCGGCAGGGGCTGCCGCTGGGCCGGCTGGCGGTGGTGACCGTGACCGACCGGGTCGTGGGCCTGCTGGGCCTGCTCTCGGTGGGCTGCGCGGCGGGGGTTTGGCAGTGGTCAAGCGGATCGCCGGCCGTGCGGGTTATCGCCGCGACGGTGTCCGTGCTGCTGGCGGCGGCGGCCTGTGCGGCCTGGTGCCTGCTTCACCCGCGGGCCGTGCGGCTCGTTCGCCGCGTCGCGGGGCTGGGGCCGCGCTGGCAGACCGTCTGCGGTCCGGTGGCCGACGTGGCCGAACTCTACGGCAGCCGTCGCGGTGCGCTCCTCGTGGCCGTGGCCGTGTCGGCGGCCAGCCAGGCCTGTTCGTTGCTGGCGATGTTTTGCAGCGGACAGGCGCTGGTCCGAACCGCGCCGGCGTCGGTCGTGGCCACACTGCTCGCCGGGCCGCTCGTCCTGATCTCCACGGCGCTGCCGCTGCCCTTCGGCGCGCTTGGCGTGACGGAGCGGATCGGCCAGGACCTGTTCGCCGCGGAGGGTTTTGCGGGTGGCGGGTTGGCCACGCTCGGCTATCGCTTCAGTCAGACGCTGGCGGTCGTGGTGCTCGTGACGGGCGTCTGGCTGTCGCGGTTCGCCCGCAGCGGCGGGCACGGCGCCCGCGAGGAGGCGACTGAATGACGGCCGAACGCCCCTTGGTGCTGTCCGTGGTCACGCCCGTCTATGGCTGTCGAGCGTGTCTCGCCGAACTGGCCGACCGGCTGTTCGCCGTCGGCCGCAGGCTGGGCGTGCAGATGGAGGTCGTGATGGTCAACGACGCCAGCCCGGACGACGCGTGGGAGAAGATCGCTGCCCTCGCCGCCGCCGACGAGCGGATCGTGGGCGTCAACCTGCTGCGAAACTACGGCCAGCATTTCGCGATCACGGCGGGGCTCGAGCACGCCACGGGCGACTGGGTGGCCGTGATGGACTGCGACCTGCAGGACGTGCCCGAGGAGCTCGCTGCTTTGTTTCAGAAGGCCGCGCACGGCGGTTACGACGCGGTCTTCGGCCGCCGCACCGACCGCGTCGACTCGGCGGGCAAGAAACTCTCGTCGCGGCTCTTTCACCGGACGATGGAGCTGCTCTCCGGGGTGAAATCCGATCCCACGGTGGCCAACTTTTCGGTGATCTCCCGCCGCGTGGTCGATGCGGTGCTCGCGCTCGGTGAGCGGCATCGCTCCTACGGGCTGCTCGTCCACGTGGTCGGCCCCAAGACGGCCTACGTGGACGTGGCCCATGGCCCACGGCAGGAGGGCCGCAGCGGCTACGGGATCGTGAAGCAGGTGCGGCTCGCGCTCGACGTGATCGTGTCGCACACGACGCGGCCGCTGCTCTTCTCGGCGGTGCTGGGATTTGGGATGGCTGGCGTGTCGCTCGTGGCGATCACCTATCTTGTGATTCGGTACGCCGTGTTTGGCTTCGGTGTGGCCGGCTGGGCGAGCACCATGGTGTCGGTCTGGCTCGTCGGCGGGATGATCCTCGGCACGCTCGGCGTGATCGGCCTCTATCTCGGCAAGGTGTTCGAGGAAGTGAAGGGCCGGCCGCTGTACGTCGTTGCGGAGGTCACGCCGCGGGCTGGCACCGGCCGGCCGCATGTGGCGACGTCCCACGATTTCAAATCAACGAACGGGATGGCTGCGATCGAGAACCCACAACTGAGGTGACACGATGAACAAGGAGACGTTTCTGCGCAGGCTCGATGAGGTGATGAGTTTGCCGCAGGGCACGATTCAGGGCGATGAATCACTCGGCGCGCTCAAGGGCTGGGATTCGGTGGCGTTGATGAGTTTCATCGCGCTGCTCGACGAGGAGCTGGAAATCCGAGTGACAGGCAAGCAGGTGATGCAATGCCAAACCATCTCCGAGCTCGTCACGCTTGCGGGCGACAAGGTTTCATGAGCGGCTCGGAGGCCGTTACGGATTCTCGCTGGTTCGATGCGCTGCGATGGCTTCTGGACGTCAAGCAGGGCGTGCAGCCGCTGGTGGTGCCGATCCTCGACGAGCAGGGCGGTGAACTCGGCGAGTTGCGTCCGATCACGGTCGAGCACCTCCAGGACGAGGCGTTGCTCGAGCGATTCGTCGTCTGGCGAAACCACCATCGGCTCGGCTACCTCGACCAGCGGCCCGTGACGATGGCCGGCGTACGACGCTACGTCGAGGATGTCGTCTATAACCCGACCCGCCTGTCGTTCCTGGCGTACTGCGACGGTCGGCCGATCGCGCGGATGGGTGCCGTGCGGATCGGGCCCACGGAGCACGAGTCCGACGGGCTCGTGCGCGGTGAACGCGGCGGCGGCATGCAGTTCGTTCACCGGGCGCAGTTGAGCGGAATGGTTCTCCTGTTTCATGCGCTCAATCAGACCAGCATCATTTCCCGCGTGCTGTCCACCAACGACCTGGCGCGGGAGTCATGCACGTCGCTCGGCTACGACATGAACCCGGTCCTTTCCCAGCAGGTCTATCGAATCCGGCACGCCGATGGCGACACGATAGAGACCAGCGGCCGGGCGGACGAACTCGTGGACGGAGTGACGCTCGACACGCTGCAGCTGGATCGCAAGGTGTTTTTTGCACGGATGAGCGGCCGGCCGGGGTTTCGGGAATTGGACAGCCGGATCGGCGGTCTGAGCCGTGATTGGAAGGGAGCGGAGGTGTGAAACATACGATGGTCCGCGGCGTCCGGATTCGTGGCGTGGCCTCGGCTGTGCCTGACCGGATCGTCACCTCTGCCGACGAGGCGGCCGCGTTCGGCGCGGCGGAGATGGAAAAGATCGCCTCCACGACCGGCATCCGGGAGCGTAGGGTCGCTCCGGAAGGCATCTGCACGTCGGATCTTTGCGTCGCCGCCGCCGACACACTGTTCGAGCGCACCGGGGTCGCTCGTGATTCGATCGACGCGATCATCCTCGTCACCCAAACCCCCGACTACGTCCTGCCGGCCACGGCCTGCTCGCTCCACGGCCGCCTGGGGCTGACCACCGGGTGCGCAGCGTTCGACGTCAACCTCGGTTGTTCGGGCTACACCTACGGCCTGTGGATGGCGGCCCATCTCATCGCCGGAGGCGGCGCCACGCGAGTACTGCTGCTCGCTGGGGAGATCGCCACGCGCCGTGTGAATCCGCTCGATCGTTCCGCGCGGCCACTGTTCGGCGACGCTGGCACGGCCACGATCGTCGAGGCCGATCCTGCGGCGAGCGAGATCCGGTTCGTGTTCGGCACCGACGGCAGTGGCCAAAACGACCTCTACATCCCGGCCGGCGGTTTCCGTCTGCCCCATGCCGCCGCGGCTGGCGACGCCCGGATCGGCGACGATGGCAACCCACGTCGGCTCGTCGATCTCCACATGGACGGCTCGGCGGTGTTCGTGTTCACGCTCGACCGGGTGGTGCCGTTGATCCGTGAGGCGATCCGCGATGCCTCCTGGGCGGTGGGCGAAGTCGATGCCGCCGTGTTTCATCAGGCCAACGAGTTCATGCTCAAGCACATCGCCAGGGCTGTGAAGTTGCCCTGGGAGAAGGTGCCCTGTTCGCTCGGGCGGTTTGGAAACACGAGTTCCGCGTCGATTCCGCTGACCATGACGACGGCACTCGCCCGCGATGGCGCGATCCCGGCCGCCAAGGTGCTGTTGGCCGGATTCGGCGTGGGGCTCTCGTGGTGTAGCGCGACGCTCGCTGCCGGCGAGATCTGTGCTCCCCCACTGGTGGAAGTGGATACCCAGGCCCTGCTGCGCGGCCTGTACGACACCTCGCCGGAATCCCGATCGCATCTGTCACCCGCGTTGAGGGCTGCCCATGCCGCGCGGTGAAACAGCCCCGCTGTCTCCCATCGCCTACTACTGCCCGGAGTGGCATGCGCGGGAGCAAGCCGCAATCTTTCGTCGGAATTGGTTCTACGTCGCGACACAGGCTGAACTCGCCGAGACAGGCTCGTGGATCACGGTGGAACGCGGCGGACGCTCGTGGATCGTGACGCGCACTCCCAACGGCCTGCGGTGCTTTGCCAATGTCTGCTCGCACCGCCATTCCCGAATTCTCGACGCGGAGCGGGGCTGCGGGCCGCTCCGCTGCGGCTACCATGGCTGGACCTACGATGGTGATGGCGTTCCGACCGGGCTCCCCGGGCACCGCGACAACTTCGACCTTACGCCAAGCGAGCGGCTCGCATTGCGGCTTCCGGAGGCCCGTGTAGCGAGCGTCGGAGCCTTCATCTTCATGGCGGAAAATCCGGCGGGCGAGCGACCTGAAGATGACATGGACGCGGTAGCGGTCGAGGTTCTTCAGGCATTGTCGGCGACGTTCGTGAAGCCATACGCGACGGGTGAGCGCGTTTGGGCCGCCAACTGGAAGGCCGGCGTCGAGAACACCCTCGAGCCGTACCACACGGCGTTCGTTCATGCCGAAAGCATCGCCGAGGTGACCGAGATTGAGGGACGCATGGCATTGCATCCACGGTTCAGTTCGGAATTCCATCGGCTCAAGGACAGGAGCCGAGCCTGGTGGCAGGCCATGGCGGAATCGATCGGCTTCGCTCCCTCGTCGGTCTTCGGCGATTACTGGCACTTTCACGTGCATCCGAATCTGTGCATCGGCGTCACCTTCGGATCGCTGCTCAGCATCCAGACCTTCGATCCCCTCGCGGAAAACCGGACGCGGCTGCGATTCCGGTTGCTTCTTCCTGAATCGGTCGCCACGACGTCGCCTGCAAGACGGGCTGCCCTCGAGCAGTTTCTGGCCGAGTTTAACGAGCGGGTTTTGCTCGAGGATCAGGGGCCCGTTGAGGCGTGTCAGCGTGGATTCGGCGATGCGTCCTCGCGGGCGTTACTGGGTGAATCCGAGGCACGGATCGGAAACTTCCAACGCGGCATCCTGGCCGACATCGAGCATGTTCGGGATTCCGAGCAGGGCTGCCAGCGCGAAGCGCGTTCAACATGAAGAATCCCATGGACATGACCGGCAAGCGGGTGCTCGTCACCGGTGCCGGATCCGGTATCGGCAGGGCGACGGCGATCCTGCTTTCGGAACTCGGGGCGTCGCTCGTGCTCGTCGGCCGCGATACCGAGAAACTTGCCGTGACGGCGCAACGGCTGGCGACTCAGAACTTCGCCATCGAGCCCTTTGACTTATCCAAGACAGATGCAATCGTGGAGTGGATGCGAAACCTGGCGGCTCATCATGGACGATTAGACGGGCTCGTTCACAGTGCCGGAATCCAAACGTTCAACCCATTGCGCACGATAACCGTCAGGGCGTTCGAGCGATTACTCACGAGCAATACCGTCAGTTCGGCGATGCTGATCAGGGCGATGCAATCCTGGGACTGCGGGGCCGACGCGGCGAGCATTGTGATGATCGCCTCGACTGCTGGAATCCTCGGAAGCCCCGGAAACGGCGTGTACGGTGCTAGTAAGGCTGCAGTTATGTCGATGGTGCGGACATTTGCGCTTGAATTGGTAGATCGCGGCATTCGCCTGAACGCTGTCGCTCCAGCCATGGTAGAAACCGAGATGGTTCAGCGCAGTCGGGATTCGACAACGCCGGAGGTGTTCAAAGCCATGGTGGACAAGCACCCAATGGGCATTGGCCAACCCGACGATGTCGCTCATGCCATTACCTTCCTGCTGTCTTCTGCCTCTCGATGGATCACGGGCACTACACTCATCGTGGATGGGGGCCTCTCGCTGCCTTGAAAAGGAGCCACGGTGTCCGCCGCCGTGGCCGTGAGTCGTGATTTGCCACTTGAAGAGAATCGACGTCGCCTATGGAGGGCACACCCGCGGAAATGACTCGCTGGTTGCACTGAACCCGACCTGGTCTGCCGAGGCCGTGTACGCGAAGGTGGGAATCCTCAGCCGACGGATCGCAGCTCCCGCTGAGACGGCATCCGATCTCGCCGAGCGGGCAGCAAGGCTCGTGCTGGAGTCCGCGTCGTGCGGTCCCAGGAACATCGATGCCCTGATCGTCGTCACGCAATCGCCCGACTTCATCCTGCCGTCTACCGCGTGCATCCTCCAGCACCGCCTCGGGCTGCGGGACTCCGTCGCGGCATTTGACGTGGGATTGGGGTGCTCCGGATTCAACTACGCGTTGTGGCTCGCACGGGCCTTGATCAGATCGCAGCAAGTGAGCAGGGTGCTCCTCATCTGCGCAGAGACCTACTCGCGTTACTGCGATCCGCACGATATCAGTACGGTGACACTCTTCGGTGACGGCGCGGCGGCGGCGATTCTGCAGGCGGACGAAACGGACACCGTGGCCACGATCGGCGAGAGCGTGCTCGGCACGGACGGGTCCGGGGCCGATGATTTGATCGTCCGAGAGGGGGGCGCCCGTGCCCGGGCCGATACCGGACGGAAAGCAGCCCGGCAACCGGTGCTCAGTATGGACGGCCCGAGCGTGTTCCGGTTCGCGCTCGATCGAGTGCGGACAGCATGTGACGAGCTGCTTGCGAAGGTGAACCTGTCATGGCCCGACATTGACGTCGTCCTGTGCCATCAAGCGAATCGATTCATGCTCCAGGCACTGCAGAAACAGTTTGGCCTGGATGATGTGAGGATGCCGATCGACGTACGGGATATTGGCAATCTCTCCACCGCATCGCTTCCGGTCCACATCGCCCGCTGGCTCGAGTCGCGGCGCGAGCGTGCGGTCAAGCACTCGCTGGCGGTCGGGTTTGGCGTCGGTTATTCATGGGGAGCGACCCACATCACATGGCACTGACGATCGGACCGCCGCGGACCATTGCGTGGGTTGATGGCGCAGGGGCTGACGTCGGCGCAACCGCTGCACGCCCCGTGTCGTTCGGGGAAGGTGGTCCGCTCGGAAAGAGCGGGGCCGAGGTGGCCGTCCTGGTCGGGGCGTCCCGCCGTGTCGATCGGCTCGAGGAGCACGGCCGGTGGCTGCTTTCCGGGGCCTGGGAGGCGGTCGCTCCCGCTTCGGTCGCCGTGCCGCCGGAGAGCCTGCGACGCGGTCCGGGGCCGCGCGCCGGCCTGGTGGCGATCGGCCCTCCTGCCGGGCTCTGGTGGTCGACCAGCATGTCGCATGCAGCCGCAGGGCCGGTCGTGGCCGCGGCCGTGGCGATCCAACGGATCGACCGGAGCGCGGGCGACCCGAGAATCACCATCGGCGTGGATATCGAGCCCGTCCACCGTTTCGTGCATCCGGGAGTCGCACGCATGATCGCCGCGCGGGCGGTCGCGGAGGCCGCGCCCGTCGTGAGCGGCGCGGTGCCGCTGCTGGCCGTGTCATGCGTGAAGGAGGCGATCTACAAGGCGGATCGGCGGCAGGGCGGCCGCGAACTCGCCGACTACGCGTGGATCGAGGCCCGACGCACGGGAGATGCCGGATGGTGCGGCGTCGCAATCGCAGGCGGTGATCCGACTCAACGCTTTTCGATTGGCGTGATTTGTGCGGAGGACAGCTGGCTTGCGGTAGCGCTCGGCAACTGCTGAGCGAGAGGGCGAGGCATCGCGTCATGTTCCACTTCTCCGGCAAACTCGATCACCTGCTCGATCCACGGGACTACCACGATCCCGGTCGGTTCGAGGCCGAAATGGCCGCGATCTTCCGGCCGGGCTGGAACCTGCTCTGCCTGGCCGCCGAGGTTGCGAACCCGGGCGATCGCTATGCCGGCACGATCGCCGGCAGGCCCGTCGTGGTCGTCAACGACGGCGGCTCGCTCAAGGCGTTCAGCAACGTCTGCGGCCATCGCCACTCGCTCATCTGCCCCGTCGGCCCCGGCCATGGCGATCGAATGCGGTGCCAGATCCACGGCTGGGAATACGACGCCGAGGGACATCTCGCCAAGATCCCCGACGGCAAGCATTTCAAGGTGGTGAAGCCCGGCGATTTCTCACTCCACCGCTATCGCGTGGAACGCTGCGGGCCATTCGTGTTCGTGAGCCTCGCTCCCGAGGGCCCTTCCTTCGAGCAGCATCTCGGCACGCTCGCGCCGGAGTTCCACCGCTGGTATGACGACGTCCGGCTGGTGGACGTGTGGATCCACGAGCACGACGTCAACTGGAAGGTGCCGGTCGAGAACGGCGTCGAGAGTTATCACGTGCCGATGGTGCACCCCTCCACCTACCAGGATCACCGCGACGAGGAGCTGCACGACCATCGGCTGGAGCCGACGTACACCCGCTACGGCGATCTGCTTCCTTATGAGAAGAAGCCGGGGCTCGTCTCGCTCGGCTTCCGCGTCTACACGCATTGGCTGATCCGTAACCCGACGTTTGAACGCTTCACGCACACGCACGTCTTCCCGAACATCATGCTCTACTACGGGGACGTGTTCCGTGGGCTCACGGTGATCGAGCCACTGGGTCCGCGACGGTTCCGCTACCGCGGCTATGGATTCGTGCCGCGGGACGTGCGGTTCGGATGGTTCGGCCGCCGCCTCCAGGATCTGTCGATGCTGCTGTTCATCCGCATGGGCCGCAAAATCATCGGTGAGGACGCGGCGCTCTGGCCGCCCGTCCAGCAGGGACTCGAGGCGAGCGACCATCGCGGCGTGCTCTCCGCCCGCGAGGAGCGGGTCTACGCGTTTCAGCGGTTCGTGGCGGAGCGGGTGGGCGGCCGCGAGCCGGCCAAGGCGGCGACGGCAGGTGCTTGAGCGGGCCATGGCCGGTGACCGGCACCCGCAGGAGCCGTGGCCGCTCCGCGGGCTGACCTGTCTGCGGCAGCCGCTCGTGCTGACGGCACTGCTGCTTGGCGGAACGTTCGCCGCCTTGCCCTCGACGTACGAGTCGAACGACGACCCCGGGATCGTGGCCATCCTGTCGGGCGCGGACGGATTTCCGGCGAGTCCCGACGTCACGTTTCTCTCGCCCTGCTTCTCCTGGGGCCTGTGGCTTCTCTCCACGCTGGTTCCGGTGATCCCGTGGTATGGCCTGTGCTGGCTCGCGACGATCGCGTTCGCGACCCTGCTGATGTTCTCCGTCGTCGCGGACCGGCGCGTGGAGCCTGTTGCACGCCTCGTGTACGCGGCCGTGGCGGTGCCGCTGAGTATCTTCTGGATCTCCAGGGCGTCGTTCACGTCGGCCGCGATGGCGACGGTGTGCGCGGCCCTCGTCTTCGTGTTCCGGGATGCCACGCAGCGGGCGGCAACCAGCCGGACGTTCGCGGTGCTGGCTCTGGCCATGCTGCTCGCCTACCCCTGGCGGCCGGGGCTCGTGATCGCCGTGGTTCCGCTCGTCGTTCCGTGCCTCATGTATCTGCCGCGATCCCGTTACGGAATCCTGCTGGTGGCCTTCGCACCGCTGACGGCCCTCGTCGCACTCGATGCGGGACTGCACGCCTTCTGGCGCGATCCCGAGGCGACGACATTTGCCGAGTTCAACGCCGTCCGCTCGGCCTTTCACGATACGAAAGCCGGTGATCTCGCGGTCGGGTCGGAGCAGGCCCTGGCGGCCGCCGGTTGGAGCGCGGAGGACTACGCCGCATTTCGAACGATCTGGCAGATCCACGACCGACAGGTCTTCAACACCGACACCGTCCGGGCGTTCCTCACGGCGAACGAGCCGCTGCAAGCCCACGAACGAACCCCGCTGGTGGCCGCCTCCAGGCTCGATCTCGCCACGAGGGCCATCCAGCCGATGCTGCCGATCGTGTTGCCGCCATTGATGCTGCTGATCCTCGCGGCTTGGCTGGCGGGCGGGTGGCCACGGGCGGACCGGTGGCGGGCCCTGGCCGTCGTGGGATTCACGGTCCTGGCGTTCGCCGGGCTCGCAGCGTACCGTTTCGTGCCCCGGGTCGGTTTCCCGCTGAGCGCATGGGCCGTCGGCACCGTGGCGATGCTGCTGCCCGCTGTCCCCAGGCCGATTCGGCCGGGTCTCGCGGTGGCCGCGGTGGCGACCGTCCTGGTATCGATCGGTGGAGCCGTCGCGATGTTCGGGGTGACACGGGCGAACGACCTGCTGTCCAAGCGGCATCGCGACGCTTTCGTCGCCGGGATCAATCGCCACGTCGCTGAGACCGGGCCCCGACCGATCGTGGTCGTCAATCCGAAGCTCGGACTCTTTTCCCATGCCGACGGGCCGTTTGGACCGCGGCGTCTGGTCGCCGGATGTCGCCTGGTGCCGTGCGGCTGGCAGACGCACAGTCCGCGATACGATGCGGCGCTCGCGTCCTTGGGCATCGCGAGCGGGCGGGATCTGATGCTGAGTCCCGACGTTCTGTTCGCCGTGACGGGGTCCGAGCAGATGATCGATGCCGCGTTGCGGACGTGGTTTGGTCACCTCAACCGTCGCCGGCCGGAGGCCGCAGCGGTGCGGATGATCATCGAGGCGCCGAAGGATGCGGAGCCGTTCCGGGGACTGCTCCTCTTTCGGGTGACGACCAGCCCGCCCGGAGCCTCGCCATGAGAACGTTGCCGGAATTCGACGGTCGGAGCACGCGGGCGGCGATCGTCCTCGCCGGAATCATTGCGGGCCAGTGCCTGCTCTATGGCTCCGCGCTCACGGGCCGCACCATCCTCCTGCCGCTCGACCTGCTCAACGGGCCCGGTGTCTACCTGCCGCGGACCGCCGAGACGGCCGACCTCGTGCCCCGCGACTTCGCGCAGTCGGACCAGGTGCTGCAGTACGAACTCGGCAGGCGGTTCACCGCCGCCGAGGTGTGGGCCGGCCGCTGGCCGCTCTGGTCACCATTCGCCTACGCCGGCGCGCCGGCATTCGGTGTTCAGGGCTCGGTGTTTCAGGCGGCCTACGCGGTGTGGCCGTCTCCCTTCATTCTCGCCTGGATGCAACTGCTTATCGCCCTCGTCGCCGGCGGGGGGGCTTACCGCTTTTGTCGGGATGTGCTCGCCCTCGGCTTTTGGCCCGCCACGGTCGCCGCATGGGCCTATCCGCTCACGGCGTTCTTTGTCGTCTGGCAGGGCCATGCCCTGCCGCATTCAGCGGCGTTCCTGCCCTGGATCGTGTGGAGCGTCGACCGCGTGTTTCGCGATCCGCACGGCTGGGGCGGGCCCCTCGTCGCCGCGTGCACCTACGCGCTGATCGCGGGGGCCCTGGATGTGGCCGGACAGGCCCTGCTCGTGAGCGGCCTCTATGCGCTCTGGCAGGGCATCAGACTGGCGCGACGCGGCGCGTCGGCCAAAGCCATCCGGAGCCTGGCGAGCGTCACAGCCGGCTGGATCCTGGGATTCATGGTGACGGCGGTCGGACTCCTGCCGTTCGTCGAATACGCCGGCATGGGGGCCCGGGTCCAGGATCGCGCCGGCGGTGCCCGCGAACGGCCGCCGATCGGCATCTCGGAGATCCGACTGCTGGCCGCTCCCGATCTGCAGGGCCGCAGCCGCCCCGGCTCGGTCTTCATCGGCCGGGCCGGCAACGTGCCCGAGAGCGCGGCGACCGGATATGCCGGGCTGATCGGATTGTGCCTGCTCGCGCCGTTGGCGATCCTCGACAAACAGAGACGTGGGCAGGTGATCTTCTGGGTCTGCCTCGGCGTGGCGGGCGTGGCGTGGCCGCTCGATCTGCCAGGTTTTGTTTCGCTCTGCAACGGCCCGATTCTGCGGTATCTGTCGTTCAACCGCTTCGTGTTCGTCACCGGATGGGCGATCGTCGTGTTGGCCGCGATCGGGCTCGACCTGCTCCTCCGCCGCGTCTCGACGCCGTCATGGCGATTTGCCGTTCCGGCCGTGGCCATGGCGGCCCTGACGGCCGTCCTCCTGGCCGGCGCCTGGTCGCCTCCCGAACCGATTGGTTCCCAGCTGGAGGCTGCGGTCCGCAATGGCGTACGCGTCCCGGGAGTCGTGACACTCGCCGATGCCGTGGCGGTGCGGGGCTGGTTTCAACGGGCCTTTACCGCGGCCGCCGTGACGAGCGGGCTGGCGATGCTCGGCTGGACGGCACTCGCCGCCGGGGCGATCGCGCCACGCACGATCGCGTTGCTCGCCGCCGGTGGTTGGCTCCTCGAACTCGTGCTGTTCGCCATGCCGTACCCGCTCGTGTCCGATCCGAAGTGGTACTACCCGCCCATTGCCACGCTGGAACGAGTGGCAGCCGCCGCGCCGGGCCGCGTGCTCGGGGTCGGATGCCTGCCGCCCCGGCTGGGGGAGCGGTTCGGCCTGCGCGACGTCCGCGGCTATGACGCCGTCGACCCGGCGCTGCTCTGCGATCTGCTCGCCGGCGTCGCCAGCGAGGCGTCACGCTCGCCCGACTACGCCCGCACGCAGTATTTCGTGCCACGCATGACGAGCGGCGACGACGGCCAGCCACGATTGCCGGGCGTAATCGACATGCTCGAGGTCCGATACCTCATTTTTCGCAGGCCGCCGGCAACGCTGACGTCGTGGGCGTTCGTCGGTGATGATTACTGGGTGTGGGAAAATCCGGATGCCCTCGCCCGGCCCTTCATTCCCAAGCGCGTGCTGTCCAACCCCCCCCGGGAAGAGCTGCTCGCGCGGCTCGCCGCCGACCGGTTCGATGCCGCCGCCGAGTCATTCGTGGACGCGGACCTCGCGTTCGACGATGTCCGCGGCACGGCCCGCATCACGAGCGAGAACAGTCAGGAGATCGTGATGGAGGCTGAGATGGAAACACCGGGCCTGCTCGTGCTCGCCGATCTGTGGCATCCCGGCTGGGTCGCCGAGGCCGACGGCGCGCCCGTTCCCGTCCACCGGGTCAATCACGCCATCCGTGGCGTCGTGCTGCCGAGCGGTCGGACGACGCTGGTCATGCGCTACGCCCCACGCAGCTTCGAGATCGGGCGGGCGGTGAGCCTGCTCGGGTTGGTCGCCCTGGGGCTCTGGATCAGCTTCGGATGGCGTCGCCGAGCGGATCAGGCGTGAGAATCTCCTCTGGCGAGCGAACGGCAGCGGTGGGCGGGCCGGCGGTCGCGGCCTGCCTCGCGACCTTGCCGTATCTCCAAACCGCTGGTTTCGGCTTCGTCAACTACGACGACCCGGGGCACGTCGCCGCAAACACCGTCGTGCAGGGTGGGCTCCACCTGCGGAGCATCGCCTGGGCGTTCGGTTTGAGTGGACCGGTGCCGGACACCGTGTGGTTCAACTGGCCTCTCGCCTGGCTCTCGCACATGCTCGATGTATCGCTGTTCGGTTCGTGGGCGGGAGGGCACCACCTCATGAACGTCGCCCTCCATGCCGCCAACTCGGCGCTCATGGTGACGATCGTGAGGGCGCTGGGCGCGACGACGGCCGCGGCGATGTTCAGCGGCGTGGTGTTCGCCGTGCACCCGGTGCAGGTGGAATCGGTCGCCTGGGTCTCCGAGCGGAAGACGCTCGTGAGCGGTCTCCTGATGCTGCTCACGCTGGTCACCTACGTGGCCGCGAATCGCAGGGCCGAGGTCGCTGGGCAGCGGGCCGCCGCGACCGCCCCCGGGCTCACGTGGACGGGGCTCACCTGGACCGGGCTCGGCGCGCTCGCGCTCCTCGGCAAGCCGATGGCCGTGGTGCTGCCGGTGCTGTTGCTGCTGCTCGACTTCTGGCCGCTCGCCCGCTGGGCAGCGGGCGACGCGCGCCGGAACGTGCGGCTCATCATCGAGAAGCTGCCGCTGTTCGGGCTCGCCCTGGCCACCGGGCTGTGGACGATCTGGTCGCAGCGACAGGCGGGGGCGGTTCGCGATCTGGGCGACATCCCGCTCGCCGCCCGGCTGGCCAACGCGGTCTGTGCCACGGCCGAGTATCTCGGCATGCTGGTCTGGCCCGTGAACCTCGCCGTCTTTTATCCACATCCGGGCTGGCGGCCGATGTGGCAGGTGCTGCCGGCCGCGGCCGTCCTCGGTGCCATCTCATGGTGGTGCTGGCGTTGGCGGCGCGACAGGCCGGCCCTGGTCGTCGGCTGGCTCTGGTTTCTCGTGAGCCTCGCGCCGATGATCGGCTTGATTCAGGTCGGCAATCAGGCCCGGGCCGACCGGTATCTCTACCTCGCCATGCTCGGCCCGCTCTTCGCGCTTGTCGGCTGGTTCGCGCCCGGCTCACTCCCCGCGCAGTCGTCCGCGGGCCGATCGAGGCCTGCGGCCGCCTCGGGCTGGGCCTGGGCGTCCGTCGGAGTGGCTCTCGTGTGCCTGCCCCTGACCTGGCTGCAGGTGCGTGTGTGGCGGGATTCAGCGACGCTCTTCACCCACGCGCTCTCCGCCGGGCACGAGAGTTCGATCGCCCACAACAATCTCGGCCTCGCGCTCACGGAGACCGGCCGGCCCACCGACGCCCTGCCGCACCTGTGGCGGGCGGTCGAACTCCGCGCCGACGACGCCGACGCATGGTTCAATCTGGGGAACGCCCAGACGGCGCTCGGCGACCTGCCGGCGGCCGTGGCCGCCCTGAAACGCTCGCTCGACCTCGACCCCGATCGGTGCAAGGCCTGGAACAATCTCGGGATCGCGCTCGTGCTCGGTGGAGACGAAGCGGCTGCCGAGGCGGCTTGGCGGCGAAGCTTGGAGATCCGCCCCGATTTCCCCGACGCCACGCTGAACCTGGCGAAGCTCCGCCGCTCCCGCGGTGACGCCGCGGCCGACGTGCACCGGACGACCGGGAGTGGCGAGATCGATCAGCGTGAACCATGAGAACGCGAGGCCACGGCCGGACCCATGGTCTGGGCCGTGCGACAAGGCTGCGTGCACGCGGGCTCAGTCTCGCGCCGTCGGTCCGGGCGACCGGGTGCTTCCTGCGCGGATGCGCCGGAGGGCGGCCCGGGCGGGTGCGAAGGTCGGGTCGCTCTCGAGTGCGAGCTCGAGTTCGTGCCGCGCGGCGTCGAGATCGCCGATCGACTGGAGAAACATCGCGAAGTTGTAGCGGTGTTTGGCGTTGTCGGGCTCGATCGTGACCGCCCGCAGGAAGGCGTTCCGCGCCTCGTCGCGCCGCCCCAGCCTGGCGAGGCAAATCGCGAGGTTCACGCCCATGTCGGCGTCGGCGGGCCAGAGCTTGCTGGCCCGCTCGAGAAACGGCACTGCCTCGGCCGTCCGCCCCCCGTCGCTCAGGAGCAGCCCGAGGTTCGTGAGCGAGTCGCGCAGCCGGGGGTCGATCCGCAGGGCCGCGAGATGGTGTTCGACCGCTTCGGCAGTCCGGCCCTGGGCTGCGAGGGCGGAGGCCAACTGGCACTCGGCGATCGCATTTCGCGGCGCGACGGTCACGGCGTTTCGCCACAGGGATTCGTCGCTCCGCCACGTGCCCACCTGCCGGTGCGCCAGGATCGTGAAGATCACGAGGATCCCCAGGGCGACGCCGCTCGCCCCGATGATGACCGGCCGACGCAGCGATTCCCGCCCCGCGACGGCCCGCCGGACGGCCTCGCCGAGCGTCATGATCACGCCGAGTTCGAGCCCGATGCCGGGCAGGTAGTAATAGCGGTCGGCCGTCGCCTGGCTGCCAACTTGCACGAGGCCGATGACCGGCACGAGCATGATGAGAAACCAGGCCCAGCCGAATGCCAGCCAGGGCATGGTCGGGCCGGAAGGGAGGCGGGCCAGAGCGACCGCGGCTCCGCTGATGATCCCGAGCAGGGTGATTGCGGATGCGATCTGGGCGACCGTGAGCCCTCGGGAGGCCGCCTCCAAGGGGATGCCGCCGACGGTCGTAAGCTCGCTCGGGCTGATTGCGAGCGGGTACATCGCCCCGAGCCCGATGGGACACGCCGCCCGCCGCGCGTATGTCGCGTAGGCGACGACCGCATTCGCCGCCCGGAAGCCGATCGGCACTGAAGCCATGGAAGACCTGGCGGCCTCCTGCGCGAGCATCGTGAGGCACGCCGTGATGCCGGCCACGGCCAGAAACGGGAGCTTCTCTCCTGCGTTCCGCCAGCCGAATCCCCGTCCGGTCCGCCCCGTCCGGGTGTCAAGCAGGAGGAGGATCAACGGCAGCGTCACGGCCATCGGCTTCGCGAGGCTCGCCAGAACCCCGGCCCCCAGGGCTGCGGCATAGCATCGCCAACGCGACCGCGGCTCGTCCGATCCGACGAACCCCAGGTAGGCGAGCAGGGCCACGAGAAAGAACGCCCCGCAGAGCACGTCCTTGCGTTCCGAAATCCAGGCCACGCTCTCGACCCGCTGGGGATGGACGGCGAACAGAGCCGCGACCACAAGGCTCTCGAGCCACCGGCCGGTGAGCCGCCAGGCCAGCAGCAGCACCAGCAGGGAGTTGACGGCGTGCAGCACGACATTCGTCAGGTGGTGGCCGCCGGCCCACATGCCGAACACGCTGACGTCGAGCATGTGCGAGACGAGCGTGAGTGGGTGCCAGTTGGAGCAAGCGAACGACGTGAACGCCTCCCCGACGCCATGCATGGTGAGGCCGGCCAGCACGAGCGGATTGGCCGTCACGTAGACGTCGTCGTCCCAGGCCAAAAACCCGTAGCCGATCGTCGGCAGGTAGACGAGCGCGGCGAGCAGGGGAATCGCGACGGCGGACAGTCTGGGTCTGGTCATCGCACCAGCCGTGGCCGCGCTCCGGCGAAAGGCGGATTCCGGCCAATTGAAGCGGCCGGTCCACTCGGTCGTGACAGCCGCGGAGTCACTCGGCTCCACTCAGTTCGGGGGTGTGGCCGGTGGTGAGTCTGGGGCAGGGGGTTGGTCGCGGGCGGCAGTCGTGTCGCCCGCGGTTTGTTCGGCAAGCTGCTTCTCGACCGCCAGCGCGCGTTCCTCGTCGCCGGCGGTCCGCCACGCGGCGGCGAGTCGACGCGAGGTCGAGATGGTCTTGGGGTGATTCTTGCCGTGTGCCGTCACCCGAACCTGCACCGCCTGCTCCAGAAGCGGCGCCAACTGCCGGGCCGTCGCGGACGGTTCCGCGTCGTCCTCCGCAGGCAGGTCGGCGAGCCGCTCGATGGAGTCGGCCGTGTGCGGATGTCCTGCCGCACCGGAACGCGTGCGGATGGCCACCGCCTTCGTGAGCAGCGCCCGCGCCGACTCGGGCCGGCCACGGTCGGCACGAATGGCGGCGAGAGCCTCGAGCGACGAGGCGGTCGAGGGATTACGGAACCCGAGTGCCTCCTGGCGGATGGCCAGGCCGGCGAGCGCCGCGAGTTCGGCTTCCGCGAAACGATCGAGCCGACGAAGGATCGTGGCCAGGCTCGTGAGTGACGACGCGGTGAGCGGATGCATCGCCCCGGCAACCCGTTCGCGGATCGCGAGCGCCTGTCGCTGGAGGCTCTCCGCGGTGGCGAGATCGCCGCGCTCGGCGGTGTTGACGGCCAGATTGGCCAGTGACTCCGCGGTGTCGAGGTGGCCGGGGCCGACCAGTTTTTCCCGCAGGTCCAGGGCGTCGCGATGGAGCTTCGCCGCCGCCTCGGGATCGCCCTGCGCGTCGAGCACGCAGGCGAGATTGTTGAGCGTGCGTGCGGTGAGCGCATCCTCCCTGCCCACCGTCTTTTCGTAAATCGCGAGCACGCGGCGGTAGGCCTCCGCCGCCCGGGCGAGGTCGCCCTGCCGCTCCCAGGCGAGGGCCAGGTTGTTGACCGTGCTCGCCACCTCCGGGCTCTCGGGGCCGGTCAGCCGCGATTGAATCTCGATCGCCCGTGCGAACATCGAGTCCACGCCGTCGAACCGGGATTCGGCCACGAGGAGTTGCGCGAGTTCGTTGAGCGCCTCGGCCATCGCCGGGTGCGACGGTCCGTAAGCCTCCGCGGCGAGCGTGACCGAGGCTTTGGCCGCGCGGAGTGCTTCGGCGTGACGGCCGCCCCGGCGGAATGCCTGCACCTGGTCGGCGAGGTCGACCCAGGCAGCCTGTTGGCGGGCCCGTTCGTCCGGGCGGGGGGTCTGGAGCCGCCACCAAGCGATCCCGACGCTCGCGGAGAGGGCGGCCACGATCAGCGCGATGCCCACGGGACCTGCAACGGGTTTCCGGGCCGCGTCGCTCATCCGCCGAAACCAGGGTCGAAGCATGCCGGCAGTCCCAATCGCGGCCGCGTTTGGGCGGTGAAAACCGCCGCCACCCGCGACGAACCGGGTTCTAGCAGGCGTACCGACCCCAGGGAAGCGGTGGCCGCCCGAGCGCCGAAGTCGCCCGGAATCGGCCATGGTGGCTCATCAAAAAACCATCCCAAACTCACGCGAATCTCATCGCCCCCTCACGATCGGCTCACCGGCCGTGCCTACAACGGTGAACGTTCAGGAGGCGAGCGTTCGCTTTCTTGCCGGATTTGGATGGACTACGGGAGATTTTCGAATGTCTATGTCAAGGCAACGGCAGCGGATGGGCTTCACGCTCGTCGAACTGCTCGTGGTGATCGCAATCATTGGGGTGCTCGTCGCGCTTCTGATCCCCGCACTGTCGTCGGCCCGCGCCGCCGCCAATGCGTCCGGGAGCGGCAGCAACATGGCGGGCTTCGGTCGGGGGTTCGAGTTGTACGCCACCAACAACAACGGGCTCTACTCGTCGGGTGCGTTCGATCACAACCGTGACGGCGACATCCGGGAGCGGGGCTGGGTCGGCGACCTGATCAAGGCGAAGGTCGCCAATCCGGGCAAGGCGCTCGATGCCGGCAGTCGCAACAAGATCAACGAGAAGGTGGGCGACTACATGGGTGCCACTTCGAAGGCCAGCGACCTCGCCAAGCACATCGCGGCCGGCGTCGGTTACTGGGGTGCGGGCGGAGTCGTGTCGACGGGTGTCGATGTCGCGACCACGTCCGGCGAGACCTTCTTCGGCGGCGACGTCCAGTCGAAGAACGTCTGGAACGAGGGCTACAACAGCAACTACTCCACGACGTGGCATTTCAGCCGCGGTGATCCGTCGGCCACGGACGGATACTCGAGCGGCGACAAGAACCCGGCGAATGGCGACGGCGGCCTCAGCCAGAATCACCTCAACCAGGGCCTCACGACGGCGTCCCGGGTGGCGATGATGGGTCCGGCGCGGGCCGGCGACGGGAACGACGCCCTCGTGGTGGCTGGGACGGCCCGTGCCGGGTCGGGTGCCGCTGTGGGTGTGTTGAACGCGTTCGCCGGGAAGACGATCGCGCAGGTCAACGATCTGCTCGTCGAGAGCTTCAACGACGGCATGAACTGCGCCTTCGGCACGGAGCTCGGCGGCGCGGCGGGCCAGAAGTGCCACGAGTTCAACGATATCGAGCCCTTGCACCAGCCCAAGACCAGCGCCGGGACGGGCGGTTTCGCCCCGATCCTGTTCGCCGACGGGCACGTGGAGAAGGTGAACGATACCGTGACGTCGGGTTCCTCTCCCGGTCAGGGGGGCGACGGCTACATCGGTAACGGCGTGACCCGGAATAGCAGCACGGGCGCCATCACCGCCGTGATCATTGACCCGCTGGGCTACCAGGAGATCTCCGAGCAGATCTGGGTCAAGCGGCTTCGCAACCGCCAGAGTGCCGCGGGCAGCGTGAACGAGTAGGGCTGAGCCGCGAATCGGGTCGGTCATCTCGCAGGGTGCAACGAGCCACGGCCGCCTTCGGGCGGCCGTGGTTTTTGTTTGGCTCCCGGGGGCTCATGGAACCCGAACCATCACACGGTACCATCGGTGCATGGCCACAGCATCCCTGTCCGATTCGCCCGACGTGACGGCGGGTGGCGTCGACGACGCCGCCGAGGCGGCAGCCGGGCGGTCCCTCCGGCTCCAGATCGCCGCCACGCTCGTGGGCGCGATGCTTCTCGTCTGCTCGCTCATCGCCCAGTTCCTCTGGAGGACGGAGTTTCACGCGGCCGTGCCCGCGGCCCTCGCCGTGCTCCTGCTCGGGGCACCGCTGGTCGCGGCCGCCGTCGCCGATCTGCTCAAGGGCGAAGCGGGGATGAACGCGCTGGTGGCTTTGGCCGTGGTGGGGGCCGCGGCCACCGGCCGCTACCAGGAGAGTGCGGCGATCGCGCTCTTTATGATCGTTTCGGGGCTGATCGAAAAGCGGACGGCGATCGGGGCCCAGGCGAGCATCGAGTCGCTGATCAAGCTCTCGCCCACCAAGGCGCATCGGCTCCTGGCCTCTCCCGCCGATGCGGTCGGCGAAGAACTCATCGAAGCCAAGGACCTCCGGCCGGGCGACGTGGTCCGGGTGCGGCCCGGCGACAACATTCCCGCCGACGGTCGCATTCTCCGCGGCACGAGCACCGTCAACCAGGCGAGCATCACCGGCGAATCGCTGCCCGTCGACAAGGCCGCCGGCGACGAGGCCTTCGGTGGCACGATCAATCTCACCGGCGCGCTCGACATCGAGGTCTTGAAAGCCGGTGCCGACACACTTCTCGGCCGAGTCAAGGATCTCATCCTGCAAGCCGAGCGAACTCGCACGCCGATCATGCGGCTCGTCGATCAATACGCCGTCTGGTACACGCCGACGGTGCTGATGCTCGTGGGCGTGGTGCTCTTCTTCGCCCTCCGCAGCGATCCCGACACGGCTTTCAGCCGGGCGATCGCGATGCTGGTGGTGGCCTGCCCCAGCGCCCTGATCCTCGCCACGCCCACCGCGATGGTGGCGGGTCTCTCCGCCGCCGCCCGGCTCGGCGTGCTCGTCAAGAGCGTGGTCACGCTCGAGGCCGCCCGAAACCTCACGGCGATCGTGTTCGACAAGACGGGCACGCTCACCACCGGGATTCTTTCCGTCAGCCGGTTGGCCCCGGTCGAGGGCGTGGAACCGGCGGAACTCCTGCGGCTCGCGGCGATCGCCGAGCAGGACAGCCGTCATCCCGTGGCCCGGGCCGTCACCGAGATGGCCCGCCGTGCGAACATCCCGCTCGAGCGGCCCGACGCCTTCGAGGAGATCGCCGGCCGCGGCGTGGCCGCGACGCTCGGTGACTCCCGGATCCTCGTGGGGCGTGCCTCGTGGCTCGCCGATTCCGCAGGCGGCCTCGACCCGGCCGAGGCACGACGGATCGCCACGATCCAGGCGAGCGACGAGGCCGACGGCCTCAGCGTGCTGCATGTCGTGCGCGACGGCCGGTTCGCCGGTTGGATCGGCCTCGAGGACAATGCCCGGCCCGAGGCGGCCGAGGCGGTGGACCGGCTCAGGCACCTCGGCCTCCAACGACTGGTGATCCTCACCGGTGACCGCGCGAGCGTCGCCCGCCGAGTGGCCGAGCAGATGCACTTCAGCGAGTACAAGGCGGAGGTGCTCCCGCATGAAAAACTCGAGATGGTGGACGAGCTCAAGGCCAGGGGGCATCGCGTGGCCGTGATCGGCGACGGCGTCAATGACGCCCCGGCCCTGGCGGCGGGCGACATCTCGATCGCCATGGGCGCGGCCGGCAGCGACGTGGCGATCCACTCGGCGAGCATCGCGCTCCTCAACAGCAACCTGAGCCGGATCCCGTTCCTGATCGAGCTCTCCCGCCGCACGATCGCCGTGATCCGGCAGAACATGGCGATCGGGGTGCTCTTCATCGTGGTGTTTCTGACGCTCGCCGGGGCGGGCTACGTCTCGCCGGTGACCGCGGCCCTCGTGCACGTGGCCAGCGGCCTCGTCGTGATCTTCAACTCGGCCCGACTCGTCCGCTGCGGCGAGACGCTCGAGCAGGAGGAGGCTGACCGGGTTGCGGCCGAGCAGGTCAGCCGACGTCGCGCCGCTGAAACAACAGCGCCGCGAGGCTGACGAGCGCCCCGATCATGCAAGCCGCGTAGGCGCTCGCGGTGGCGAAGTAGGCCAGCGTGATTTCGTGCCCCTGTGTGAGCGCGTCGGCCGGCCAGAAAAACTGCAGGTTTGGCACCGCGGCATAGACCGGCCAAACCACGGCCCGCAGCCAGCCCGGCCGGTCGTCACCGGTGATCACCGTGCCCAGGAAGTATTCGCTCACCAGGCCGACGAGAAACGCCCCCACGCACGCCATCAGCGTCATCACCTGACCGAGCCGTGTCGAGGCGGCGATCGCCACGGCCGCCAGGACGAGGATGGCCTCGAGCACGAGGCCCAGCGCGATCATGAGCTGCGGATTGAAGTCCACGGCCGGGCTTTGAAACGCCCACTCCCGGTCGATGCACCAGACCATGCCGAGGGCGAGTGAGAGCCCGATCGCGAGGCTGGTCGCGAACACGCTGGGGAACGGCCGGCGGTAGAGGTAGTTGGCTGCCGCGGCCACGAGCGTGGCTCCGCCGCCGAAGAGGAATGAAAACACGAGCACGGGCAGATCGAACGTGTCGTCCATTCGCACGCTTGTCTGGACGCGGTGCCGCACGGCCAGGAGGAACACGACGGCGAGCACCCAATAGGCGAGCGTGATCGCCGCGGCCACGCCCAGGTATTTGCCCGCCACCACCGCGGCCCGCGGCACCGGCTTGCTGACCACCGTCAGCACCGTCTTGTTCTCGATTTCCCGGGTCAGCACGCCCGTGGCGGCGAACGCCGCCAGAAGCAGGCCGGCCAGGAACAGCGTGCTCAGGCCGAGGTCGATCAGGAGCTTGTTGTCGTCCTCGAGCGTGAAGGCCGCGAGGTTGACGTTGAGCACCATCGCCAGGATGCCCACGATCAGCAGCACCGCGAAGACCGGCTGCCGGATCGACTCGAGAAACGCGTTCCGGGCGATGGGGAGAAGCGTCATGGCGACAGGTGGTGCGGACGAACGCGCACCGCCCGAGAGCGATGCATGCGGTGGAGGTGCGACGTGGCGAGGGCGACGAAGCTCGCCGACCAGACTCTACCGCCCGGCGACTTGCTCATCGATTCCTCACACGATTTGAGGCTTCGGCCTCGATGAAATACAATCGGGTATCGGAGATGGTGCTTCCACCTGCCATCCCGCTCGGCTGCCCCCCATGAACGGCGACCAGACGACCTACCGCCGCGGACGCATCGCGGCCCTCGGCGGCCTTGCGATCCAGGTCGCGCTCGTCGTGGCCATGGGGCTGGCCGCCGCGTGGACCAGGAGTCCCGCCCTCCAGGCCGCCGCCTGGCACCTGCTCGGAGGGCTGCCCATCTGGATCATCCTCGCGCTGGTCTACCACCAGTTCGAGGTCGAGCGTCGCGAGACGCTCGCCTCGGAGAAACTCGCCACGCAGGATGCCGCCTCCTCGGTCCTGTTCGGGGACCTTTCCGACGAGTTGCAGCGGGCCCGGCAGAGGCTGTCGAACCTGCTCGGCTACGGTCTGCCGGCGATGAGCTTCCTCGTGGCGGCCTACCTGATCGTGGCCGGCCTGGCGATGCTCTGGCGGGTCGGCACGCTGGCCGCGTCGGACGAACCCGGCGTGGTCACGACCCTCGCTCCGGGTGTCAGCCCAGTGGGTCTCCTGTTCGTGGCCGCGGCGATGGCGTTCGTGGCGTTCATCTCGGCCCGGTGGGTGAGCGGCTACACCCGGGTGCGGGCCTGGCAACTGCTCCGCGGCGGCGCCAGCTACCTGATGAGTTCGTTCGTGCTGGCGGCGCTGGTGCTGGCGGGCGCGATCGCCGCCGCCATCCTCGACGACACCTCGTTCTTTCGCATGATCGCCGTGGCGGTGCCTGCGGTGATGGTGCTGGTGGGCGTCGAGATCCTGCTCACGGGGCTGCTGGCGGCCTATCGCCCCAAGCGGCCCGGCGAAATCCCTCGGCCCGCCTTCGACAGCCGCGTCCTCGGCCTGCTCACCGCGCCCGAGTCGCTCGGGCAGGTGGTGGGCGAACTCATCAACTACCAGTTCGGCGTCGAGGTGTCGCGGAGCTGGCTCTATCGGCTGCTCGGCCGGGCCGTCACGCCACTCACGATCCTCGGCAGCCTGGTGCTTGCCGCGCTCTCGACGCTGGTGATCGTCGGCCCGGACGAGGAGGGGGTGGTGACCAGATTCGGAGCCATTCGCGGGGGATCGCTCCCGCCCGGACTCCATTTCAAGGCCCCCTGGCCGATCGAGACGGCCGCCACGTACCCGGTGGGCAGGGTGCTCGAGATCACCGTCTCGAGCGACCCGATCGGCCGCGGTCGCGACGACGAGGCGATCCTCTGGACGAGCGGCGACGACAACCTCGCCAAGCTGGGAATGGAGTATTTTCCGACGGCCCTCGACACGCGGTCGGCCGGAGGGGGGCTCGCGCTGGTGGCCGCCGACGTCGTCGTGCAGTATCGGGTGCGGGAGTTGCTCGTGTTTCTGGCGGGCTCGCTGGCGCCCCGAGAAGCCCTTGCGGCGATCACCCAGCAGGAAGCCAGCCGCTACTTCGCGAGCCACGACCTCGACCAGTTGCTCACCGTCGGCCGCACGGAGGGGGGGCGGCTGCTGGAGGAGACGATCCAGGCCCGGGCGGACGAGCTCGGCCTCGGTCTCGACGTCGTCGGCGTCTCGATCACGGCGCTCAAACCGCCCGGTGGCCCGGTGGCCCGGGCGTTTCACCGGCAGATCGGCGCCCAGCAGGAGCGGGAGTCGCTGATCCAGAGAGGCCGCCGTGACGCGGTGGTGACCCTGGCGAAAGTGGCCGGCTCCGTCGATCACGCCGCGCGGATCAACGCGGCGATCCTGGAACTCGACGCCCTGCGGGCCGCCCGCACCGAGTCCGGCGATGACGAGGCCCGTCGGCAGGTCGCCTCCAAGGAACTCGACATCGAGACTCTCCTAGGCGAGGCCCGCGGCGAGGCGGCCGAGTTGGTGCATGCCGCGCGAGGCTATCGCTGGACGCGGGCCGTCGGAGAACGGAGCGCGCAGGAGCGATTCGCCGGGGAACTGCTCGCCTACGAGCGGGCCCCGGACTATTACCGCACCCGCCGGTTCCTCGACGTGCTGGCCGAGGGGCTCGCCAAGCGGCGGAAGTTCGTCGTCGCCGGCGACCACGGCGACCTGCCGGTCCTCCGCATGGACTTCAACGAGTCCGCCTCGGCCCTCGACACGCTGCTCGGCGAGTGAGCCGTCCACCTGCTTGACCGTTCGACCTCCTTCACCTCGCCCCTTCCGATCCGGCATGAAAAACTCGTTCACGATCCTCGTCGGCAGCGTGATCGCCGCCGTGCTCCTCGCGCACATGTTCTGCTACCAGGTCCGCTACGATCAGGTGGCGGTGCGCACCACGTTCGACAAGGCCGACGAGACGAGCGTGCAGTCGACTCCCGGCCTGAAATGGCGGCTGCCCTGGCCGATCAACAAGGTCACGCACTATTCCAAGCGGCTTCAGCTGCTCGAAGACCGGATCGAGGAACTGCAGACGGCCGACGGCAAGAGCGTGATCGTTCGCACGTATCTCACCTGGCGAATCGAGAACCCGCTCGCGTTCTACGTCACGCTCAAGGATCCGGCCGAGGCCGGGCGGCAGCTCGCCACCCAGCTCCGCGAGATCCGCGGCGTGATCAGCCGCTACCGGCTCGACGAGCTCGTGAACCTCGACCGCGACCGGCTCAAGCTCGCCACGATCGAGGCGGAGGCGAAGGCGGCCCTCGAGGCTTCGCTCGCCCAGTCGGGCTACGGCCTGAAGGTGGAGAACGTGGGGCTGTACAAGATCGTGCTCCCCGAGGCGACGACTGAAAAAATCTTCGACACCATGATCAAGACCCGCGAGCGGCTCGCGGAGAACGCCCTCCAGGAGGGGCAGGCCCAGGCCTCGGCGATTCGCAGCGAGGCCCAGAGCGCCCGCGACCGGATCCTCGCCTTCGCCGAGCGGCGGGCCCAGGCGATCCGCTCCCAGGGCGACCGCGAGGCGGCGGCCGAATACGGCCAGTTCGCCCGCAACGAGGAGTTCGCGATCTTTCTCCGCAAGATCGAGGCCCTCGGCAAGATGCTCGACCACAATACGACCTTCGTCCTGTCGGCCGAGACCCTCGGGATCCTCGACTGGTTCAACCGCGATCCCGGCGGGAACGTGCCACCGGGCGCCGCCGCGGGCGGCAGCGTGGCTCGTGACGGGATCGTGGAGCCGCGGCCATGATCGCGGGCTCGCAGTCCCCGTCGGCCGGGGTCGGCCCGGGCGCCGATCCCACGCTCGATCCGGCCCAGCAGTCGCTCGCCGAGGCGCTGCGGGTGAGTTTCGGAATCCTCAAGCTGGCGATGCTGGCCCTGCTCGTGGCCTACGCCTTCAGCGGCACCTTCAGCGTGGGCTCCAACGAGGTGGCGCTCCGGCTGCGGTTCGGCGAGTACGTCGGCGCACCCGGCGAGCGCGTGCTGGAGCGGGGCACCTATCTGGCCGCCCCGTTTCCGGTCGAGCAGGTGATCAAGGTGGACACGCGACCGATGACGCTCGCGCTCGACCGCGAGTTCTGGTACGAGACCGGCACGGGCGACCGTGGCCGGACCCGCGACCAGATCCGCAATTCGCGGGCCGGCCCGCTCGATCCTCTCCGGGACGGCTCGCTCCTCACCGGCGACATGAACATCGCCCACGCCCGCTGGACGGTCGTCTACAGGGTGACCGATCCGGTTGCCTACGTGACCAATGTCGGAGACAAGGCACTGGCCGCGGATCTCGTGCGGTGTGCGATGCAGCAGGGGATCGTGCAGGCCTTGGCGCAGTGGCCCGCCGACGACCTCCTCAAGGGGGTCGTCAACCGAGAGGTGGCCACCGCGATCGCCCAGCGGCAGCTCGTCGACATGGCGACCGGGCTCACGATCGACCAACTCGCGCTCGACCAGGTGTCCACGCCGGTGAGCGTGACCGCGGCCTTCGATGCGGTCACCACCGCCGAGACCGATCGCTCGCAGCGGATCGTCGCGGCCTGGCAGGATCGGGCCCGGATCCTCGGCGAGACCGCCGGCGAAGGGGCCGACGCGCTGGTCGAACTGCTCGACCACTACGAGCGGGCCTCCGAAGCGGGCACCGTGGAGAGCGCCGCCGAGGCCGAGCGGGCCATCGACGAGGCCCTCGGGGGGTTGCGGCTCGGCGACGTGCCGATCGGCGGCGCGGTGGCGCAGGCGATCAACGCCGCCAAGACCTACCGCACGCAGGTGGTCGAACGGGTGAAAGCCGACGCGGAGACGTTCGCGCGTCTGCTGCCGCAGTACGAGAAGACGCCGCGGATCATCATGTCCCGGCTCTGGGAAGACGCCCGCGAGCGGATTCTCACCGGCGACGTGGAGACCTTCTACACCGTGCCGGGGCAGCTCGAGCTGCAACTCAACCGGGATCCGGCGATCCAGCAGCAGCGGCAGAAGGAGCAGGTCAAATCGCTCAAGGAGCGGCAGCGGGAGGTCCGCCCATGAACGCCGCCGAGGGGATCGACGTCAAGTGCGTGGGGGTGACCAAGACCTTCCGCGATTTCTGGATGCGGCCGAGAGTGCGGGCCGTCGAGGCCGTGGATCTGGAGATTCGTCGCGGCCAGATCTACGGCCTGCTCGGGCCGAACGGGTCGGGAAAGAGCACCACGATCAAAATGCTCCTCGGCCTGCTGACGCCGACGAGCGGCCGGATCGCGGTGCTGGGCCGGCGGCCGCGGGACGTGGCCGCCAAGCGGCACGTCGGGTATCTGCCCGAGGAGAGCTACCTCTATCGCTTCCTCTCGGCCCGGGAGACGCTCGACTATTACGGGCGGTTGTTCCGGATGCCGCGGGCGGTGCGGGCCGAGCGGACCGCCCGCCTGCTCGAAATGGTGGGCCTCGAGGCGGTGGAGCATCGGCCCGTGGGCGAGTTTTCCAAGGGCATGCAACGGCGGGTGGGCCTGGCGCAGGCCCTGATCAACGACCCGCAACTGTTGATCCTCGACGAGCCCACCAGCGGCATGGACCCCGTCGCCGCCCGCCAGATCAAGGACTTGATCGCCGACCTCGGCCGCCGCGGCAAGACCGTGTTGCTCTGCACGCACCAACTCTCCGACGTGGAGGATCTCTGCGACCGCGTGGCCATCATGTTCGGCGGCCGCGTGCGGGCGGAGGGCACCTGTGACGATCTCCTGGTGCAGGAGGCGCTGACGACGATCCAGACCGACGCGCTGCCCGAGGGCGTGGTCACGGAGATCCGCGGTCTGCTCGCGCGGCACGGGATCGACCACTGCGACGTCACCCGGCCGCGGCGGCGGATGGAGTCGCTGTTTCTCGAGATCGTCGAGCGTGCCCGGGTCGAGGGGCTGCAGACGAGCGGGGCCCGGTCGGGTGGCCGAGTGGCCGATTTCCTCCGCGGCGACCCCGCCACCGCGGCGTCCGTGGCAACCGGCCCGGGAGCCGTCGAGGAGGCCGAGGCCGACACCGCCGCTCAGGGCCCGGCACCGGCGGCCGGCGTCGATGCCGGCCTGATCGACAGCCTGACACGGCGTTCCTGAGGCACCACGGGAGACGCCGCACATGGACGTGACCCGGCAGGCCCGAAGCTGGCTCGAAGGCCGGCATCGCTGGACGATCATCGCAGCCACCGTCGTGGGCTCGGCGTTGGCGGTGGTGGGGCTCTTCGTGCAGGCCGGCTGGCTCGTGGCCGCGACGGGGCTCACGGGCGTGACGGGCATGGCGGTGGGCTGCGTCGTGGGCCTCGCGGGCATTCGCGGCCTGCTCGCCGGCTCCACGGGCATCGCGGGCGTGGCTCGGGCGGTCATCGACGAGGCGGTGCGGATGCGGGCGGCGCTCGTGCTGCTCGTGCTGCTCGTGCTGCTGATCCCCACCCTGCCGCTGGTGCTCGATCACGACGAGCGCCTGGAATACCGCGTGCAGTTCCTGCTGGCGTGGGCGCTCGGCGGCACGGGTCTGATCCTCTCGCTGCTGACGATTTTTCTCGCCTGCGGCAGCATTTGTGGTGACATCGAAAGCAGCCGGATCCACACCACCCTCGCCAAGCCGCTGCACCGCTGGGAGTATCTCGCGGGCAAGTGGCTCGGGATCGTGCTTTTCGACCTGCTCCTTGTCGCGCTGGCCGGGGCGGGCACAGCCACCTTCGTGCGGGTGCTCGCCCGGACGCCCGCGACCGACCAGGCCGATCGCGACGCCGTTGACCATCAGGTGCTGACGGCCCGCGCCGCCGTCGCCCCCACCCACGACCGGCCCGGGGAGTACGAGGCGGCGATCGCGGCGGCGATCCGGCGGCTCGAGGAGGACGACCCCGACGGCTTCGCCCGCAACCCCGAGGCTGCCCGCCGCCGGATCCGCCAGGAGTACGACTGGCAATGGCACACCGTGACCCCCGACATGGTCTCGACCTTCGTGTTCTCGGGGCTGGTGGACGCCAAGGTCGCTCCCACGGTGCAACTGCAACTGAAGCCCCGGGTCAACAACGTGGACATCGACCTGGCCGACGTGCGGTTCGCGGTGTGGCTCAACGGCCGGCCGTGGCCGATGCGCGAAGGCGTCCACCAGGATCAGACGCTTCCCAGTCTCGCGGTCAGCGTGCTCGCGCTGCCCACGGAGTTCATCGATGAGACCGGCACCCTCAAGATCACCCTCGCCAATCGAAACCTCGTGCCCGCCGGCGAGACCCGTCCGACCGCGATCACGCTGCCGCCGGGAGACGGTCTGAGGCTGCTGTACCGCACCGGCGGCTTCGAGGCCAACCTGCTCCGCTGCCTGGCGGTGATGTGGTGCAAACTCGCGCTGGTGGCCGCGGCGGGTGTGGCGGCGGCGGCGATGCTCGGCTTTTCGACGGCCGTGCTCCTGGCGCTCGTGATCTATGCCTACGCCCTCGGGAGCGGCTTTCTGCGGGACGCGCTCGGAGAATACAACGTCGTGGGAGAATCGTTCCTCGTCACGGTGATCGAGCGATTGCGGGCAGCGGCGGGCCTGGGCCTCGAGTTCCGCTTCTACGAAGCGGCCCGGATGCTCCTCGGCTTCGTCACGGACGTGGTGCTCCGTGTGTTGCCCGCCTTCGGTGACTACGACGCCGTTGGCAGCCTGGCCACCGGCATCGAGGTGCCCGGCCGTGCGGCGCTCGCGTGCGGCGCGATCATCGGCCTCGGCTACCCGCTCCTACTCGGCGTCCTCGGCTGGCTGGTCTTCGATCGCCGCGACCTCGTGCGGCCCAACACCTGACCCTCGCCCGGAGCCATCTCCACACTGTCATGAGCGACCGCTTCACCGAAATCGTCGCCACCGTCACGCTGGTGGCCTGCCTGATGGGGGGGGGTGCCTCGGCCCGTTGGCTCGCCCATCAGCGGCAAGAGTTGGAGTTGGTCGTATCGACGGAGGGCACGCAGGGGATGCCGCCGCACGTCGTCCTGGCGACGGCGGCGCTGGGCACGTTCCGCGGCCTGGCCGTGGACGTGCTCTGGGCGCGGGCCGACGCCTTGCAGGATGCCGGCGAGTTCTTCGAGGCCCAGACGCTCGCCCAGTGGATCACGACACTTCAGCCGCGGTTTCCCAAGGTCTGGTCGTTCCAGGCTTGGAACATGGCGTACAACATCTCCGTATCCACGCCAAACCCCGCCGAACGGTGGGGCTGGATCAATCGTGGGATCGCCTTGGTACGTGATCGGGGGATGCCACTCAACCCGGCCGACCCCAATCTACCCGTGGAGCTGGCCTGGATCTATTTCCATAAGATCGGCGGGAAGGTCGATCGCGAACACTGGTACTACAAGGCCCGGCTGGCCCGCGAGTTTCGCGAACTGCTCGGCGACACCACCAGTGGCCGGACGACGGCCGAGGCGATCGAGCGG
>Ga0214921_10000838_pt1 | contig 54781 bp, 70 predicted proteins | sample LL1505_MetaG_FD_177992 | JGI IMG/M metagenome (GOLD analysis project Ga0214921, IMG submission 177992) | Freshwater microbial communities from Lake Lanier, Atlanta, Georgia, United States - LL-1505 | ecosystem: Environmental > Aquatic > Freshwater > Lake | place: USA: Georgia | collected... | reverse complement strand
TTATACTCAAACGACATTACATTTAACGATATTACAGTTGCAGGTAACTTAACTGTTACCGGTACAACAACGTCTATTAATACTGACGAACTGAATATTGCTGACAATAAGATTGTCTTAAACAGTGATCTGTTTGGTTCGCCTTCCCAGAGCGCCGGTATTGCAATTAACCGCGGTGTACAGGCTAATGTTGAATTATTATGGAATGAATCGTTAGATGTATGGACATTCACAAATGACGGTGGTGTGTACTACCTTGTTCCTACATCTACAACAGATTTAATTGAAGGTACAAACCTATACTATACTAATGCTAGAGCAAGAGCATCGGTATCAATTAATGATCAAGGTGGAGATGGTTCAATCACCTATAATTCTGCCAATGGGCAGTTTACCTACATTGGTCCTTCGCCAACAGAAGTTCGTGCTCATTTAAATACAAGCACCGGTCTCTACTACAATAATGCTAACGGTGTATTCCACCTAAGAGATACAGCTGTTACACCAAACACTTATGGTGGTTCGACAAAGATACCGGTCATCACTATTGACCAGCAAGGTAGAATTACCTCTGCTGCTAATATTGCTGTTGCTGGTGTTTCTAATTTTACTGCTGTTGGTAATACATTTACTATTTTTACTGCTGATGGAAATACATTCTCATCTAGCATACAGCAAAATTCAATTGTACTTGCAAGAGATACAACAGGCCCTTATGTAGCTAACCTGATTGCAAGTACCGGTGTTTCGATATTTAATCTTGGTGATGAAAATTCCGTACCAACGATTTCTATTGGTCAGAACGTTTATAGCTCCCAAGCAGTTGTATTTGCTAACGTAGCAGCACATACCTTTACAGGTAATGTGTACGGTAATAATATTACTACTACAAATAAGATTAGCGCAAATAGTCTTTCAGTTACAAATGACATTACTGCGCAGACTATTACTGCAAATGTATGGTCTGGTATCTATACTGCAAACGTTGTTGAGACCTCTGGTAATTTATACTTTACTAATGCAAGAGTAAGGACCGCCCTGTCAGTAAATGATCAAGGCGGAGACGGTTCGTTAACATATAATAATGCTAACGGTCAATTTACATACATTGGACCTTCACCAACTGAGGTAAGGGCTCATTTATCATCCGTTGATACTGGTGGTGATGGTTCATTCAGTTATAACAATGCAACAGGTGTATTCACTTACACAGGGCCTACACCAACAGAAGTTCGTGCGCACCTAGCCGGTAGCAATGGCGTTTATTATAACAATGCTAATGGTGTATTTAACATTGGACAGAATGTCGATGTAACTTCTAACGTTACATTTAATAATGTTATTGTTAATGGTACGCTGCTATCGAACGATATAACAGCAGATACTATTACGGTTAAAGGTAACCTAATTGTTGATGGTGCAACAACAACGGTTAATACTGAAGAGATTAACCTTGCCGATAATAAAATTCTTTTAAACAGTAATCATATCGGCGTACCGTCCCAAGACGGTGGTATTATTATCAATAGAGGTAGCAGTGCTAATGTTGATTTTATCTGGAATGAAACCAAAGATCGTTGGGAATTTACCAATGACGGTACAACGTATTGGCCAGTTCCTACCAGCACTACAGATTTAAAAGAAGGTGCTAATCTTTATTACACTACAGCTCGTGTACTAACTGATACGGATCCTACGTTTAATCAAGCAAATATTGCAAGATTACAAGCAAATACAGCGTTTGCACAAGCAAATCTCGTCTTTAGCTCATCTAATGTCAAGGTAGGTACAGTTGCAGGGGTAAACAATACCTCTATATCAAATGTGGTATTAGCTGCAGGTATTCAGCAAACAGGTATACTTAATACTTCTAACGTTATCGAAGGAAGCAATTTATATTATACGACAGCAAGAGTATTAGTTGATACTGCTAACGTCTTTAACCAGGCTAATACAGCTCGTAATCTAGCTAACTTAGTTTATGATTCATCTAACGTTAAAGTTGGAACGGTTGCAGGTGTTAATAACACTTCAATATCGAATGTGGTACTGGCTGCAGGTGTTCAACAGACCGGAATTTTAAATACCTCCAATGTAATTGAAGGATCTAACCTTTACTATACAACAGCCCGCGTATTAGTTGATACCGCAAATGCTTTCAATCAGGCTAATACTGCACGTAATTTAGCCAACGCAGTTTATGATCAAGCTAATCTCGTTTACAGTTCTTCGAATGTTAAGGTAGGTACAGTTGCCGGTGTTAATAATACGTCAATTTCAAACGTTGTATTAGCTGCTGGTATTCAGCAAACTGGTATCCTTAATACATCGAATGTTATTGAAGGGTCAAATTTATATTATACAACTGCTAGAGTTTTAGTTGATACCGCAAATGCTTTTAACCAAGCTAACACGGCACGTAATTTAGCTAATGCAGTCTATGACCATGCTAATTTAGTATATAGTTCGAGTAACGTTAAAGTCGGTACGGTTGCAGGCGTTAACAATACTTCAATATCGAATGTAGTATTAGCCGCTGGTATCCAACAGACAGGTATTTTAAATACTTCGAATGTAATCGAAGGTAGTAATTTATACTATACTACGGCTAGAGTACTAGTCGATACAGCTAATGCTTTCAACCAGGCAAATACTGCTCGTAACTTAGCTAATGCTGTTTACGACCATGCTAACCTGGTGTACAGCTCAAGCAATGTTAAAGTTGGTACAGTCGCTGGTGTTAACAACACGTCTATATCCAACGTTGTATTGGCAGCTGGTATACAGCAGACCGGGATACTTAATACCAGCAACGTAATCGAAGGCAGTAATTTATATTATACTACTGCACGTGTTCTTGTTGATACTGCTAATGCATTTAATCAAGCCAATACGGCGCGCAATCTTGCTAATGCTGTTTATGATCAGGCTAATTTAGTATACAGTTCTTCCAACGTTAAGGTAGGTACTGTCGCAGGGGTTAATAACACCTCAATATCTAACGTTGTACTTGCTGCTGGTATTCAACAGACTGGTATACTGAATACGTCTAATGTAGTTGAAGGTTCTAATCTATATTTTACAACTCAACGTGCTCGTAATTCAATTAGCGCAAATTCAGGTGTATATTATAACAGTACAACTGGTACAATTGGTATTGGTCAGAACGTTGATACAACTTCAAATGTTACATTTAATAATTTAACCCTTACTGGTAACTTAAATGTACAAGGCAACGGTATTGTATTTTCAGCTAATACACTTACAATTCAAGACCCGCTAATTCAACTCGGATATGGTAATCCTGGTAACATTGTTGATATTGGTTTTGTAGGTCATTTTAACGATGGTATAGAAAAACATGCTGGATTATTCCGCGACGCTTCAGATGGTAAATTTAAATTCTTTACTGGTTTAGTTCCGTTTGAACCTGGTGATACAATTGTTGATACTGCTAACAATACGTTTAGTCTTGCAACGGTTGCTGCTACAACGTTTGAAGGTAACTTAATCGGTAACGTTACCGGGCGCGTAAGTACATTAGATAACTTTACAACATCTAACGTTAAAGAAGGTGCTAACCTTTACTACACAACAGCTCGTGTTTTAACAGATACAGGTCCAACGTTTGAAAGAGCCAATGCAGCACTTGCAATGGCAAATCTGGTTTATGGTTCATCCAATGTTAAAGTTGGCACAGTAGCCGGAGTAAATGCTACATCGATTTCTAATGTTGTGCTTGCTGCAGGTGTACAACAAGCAGGCATATTAAACACCTCAAACGTCATTGAAGGTGCAAACCTTTACTATACGACTGCAAGAGTTTTAGTTGATACTGCTAATGCTTTCAATCAGGCCAATACAGCTAGAAACTTAGCCAATGCCGTATATGATCATGCTAACTTAGTATATTCATCTTCGAATGTCAAAGTCGGTACAGTTGCTGGGGTTAATAATACATCTATCTCTAACGTTGTATTAGCGGCTGGTGTACAACAGACCGGAATATTCAATACATCTAATGTTATTGAAGGTATCAACCTATACTACACGACAGCTCGTGTTTTAGTTGATACAGGTCCAACATTTGAAAGAGCAAATGCTGCGCTAGCAATGGCTAACCTGGTATACGGTTCATCCAATGTTAAAGTTGGAACTGTTGCAGGTGTTAATGCAACTTCAATATCTAATGTGGTATTGGCAGCAGGTGTTCAACAAACAGGCATCTTTAACACAAGTAATGTAATTGAAGGTATTAACTTATACTATACAACTGCTAGAGTCCTAACAGATACAGGTCCAACGTTTGAGCGTGCTAATGCAGCTCTTGCAATGGCAAATCTCGTATACGGTTCCTCTAACGTTAAGGTTGGTACAGTTGCTGGCGTTAATGCAACATCAATCTCAAACGTAGTACTAGCTGCTGGTGTACAGCAAACTGGCATCTTTAATACAAGTAATGTAATAGAAGGATCTAATCTCTACTATACAACTGCCAGGGTCTTAGTAGATACGGCTAACGTTTTTAATCAGGCCAATACTGCTAGGAACCTTGCTAATGCTGTTTATGATCAAGCCAATTTAGTTTATAGCTCTAGCAACGTTAAAGTCGGTACGGTTGCTGGTGTTAACAATACATCTATCTCTAACGTTGTTCTTGCCGCTGGTGTTTACCAAACAGGTATATTTAATACCAGTAACGTAGCAGAAGGGTCAAATCTTTACTATACAACTGCTAGGGTATTAACTGATACTGGGCCTACATTTGAAAGAGCCAATGCAGCATTAGCTATGGCTAATCTGGTTTATGGTTCATCGAATGTTAAGGTAGGAACTGTTGCAGGGGTTAATAATACTTCGATATCGAATGTTGTGTTGGCGGCTGGTGTTCAACAGACTGGTATCTTCAATACATCTAACGTTATTGAAGGTTCTAACCTATACTATACTAACGCTAGAGTAAGAGCAACAATATTTGCTAACTCTGGTGTATATTACAACGAAAGCACTGGTACATTTGGTATCGGTCAAAACGTTGATACTACATCCAATGTTACCTTTAACGATGTAAATGTTAATGGTAGATTATATTCTGACGATATTACAGCGGCTAACGTCACCGTTAACGGTAACTTAACTGTTACTGGTACTGTCACAACTATTAATACTGAAGAGATTAATCTTGCCGATAACAAGATTCTTTTAAACAGTAATTTTGCAGGTACGCCTACCGAGAACGGTGGGTTTATAATTAACCGCGGTAACTTAGCTAACACTGAATTCATATGGAATGAGTTTAATGATCGCTGGGAGTTTACCAATAACGGTACAGTTTATTATCCTGTAGCTACAAATACAACTGATCTCCAAGAAGGCGCAAACCTTTATTATACAAATGCTAGAGCAAGATTAGCAATTTCTGCTAATTCTAATATCCTGTATAACAGCACTACAGGTACAATTTCTCTTGATAGTAATGTCCTAACAACTGCAAACGTTGTTGAGTCTTCAAATAGACTTTACTATACCAACGCAAGAGTCATAACAGCAGTTCAAGAAACATCTTTATCGAACATCACTGTTTTGGGTAACGTTGCGGCTGGTAATATAAATATAACAGGTAGAATTACAGGTGATGGAGCAGGTCTTTCTAACGTTTCTGTTAACGCTTTAATTGGCTTTACTACCCAAAACGTTACGGAAGTTGTTAATCTGTACTTTACCAACGCAAGAGCAAGAGCAGCAATAACAGCAGGGTCGGGTCTTTTGTATGATCAAAATACTGGTGTTCTTCGTGTAAATCCAAACACCCAAGGCGGCGGCGGTGCTGATTTTGCTGCTTCACTAATTTACTCACAACCATAATGGCAACACTACTCTATAATAATACATTCAGCAACGTAGGGATTATACCTGTTAACATTGTTGCAGTTAATGCCGCTAATATTGTGACCGTATTAGGTCTTAATATATGTAATAAATATGAAGTACCTGTCAGTGTAGATGGGTTTATTACAAAAAACGGAAACGATTTCTACGTGTTTAAAAACTTAAATATTGACTCAACAACTACTGTAGTTGCAATTGGTGATAACCAACGCCTTAATATTGGCCCAAGCCAAACACTAAAAATTCAGGCGAGCGCAAATAACTTTATAGATGTAATTGTAAGTTATGCTGAGACGGAGGTTGTAATATAATGACAACTCAAATAGGTAATAAAGTTGCTGATAATTTTTTCGGTGTTAATATTACTCCAGAAACAGCTATTCATGCGCTTAAAAGAGACACTGACGGGCTTTTAACGTACTCTAAAATTAAATTGAACGGCGCAGAGTCACTTGAACTTTCGAACGGACAGGGTCAAGCTTTTAATGGAATAGAAGAATTCATTAATGGTGTAACTCCTTCTGGAGTCGTACACAATACAGTTCAATTAGGTATTGACGAGGTAGGACAGAAAGCAACTCTAGGAAAAGAATTTCACGTTGTAATTAAAAATTCAACAACTAATGATCCGTCTTACTTTATTAACAACAATTTAGTTAGTTATATGGATTTGGTTAAAGGTGCAACGTATACCTTTATAACTGATGATCCTTCTACACAGGGTTATCCCTTATTCATATCTACGGTACCTGGTGGAACAATAGCTAATGAATATTTAATAGGTGTAACAAATTCTAGATCTTCTTATGGGGGACCAAGTGGTAACCCAAATTGTTTAACATCTGAACCAATGGTGTTTACAGTACCGGCTGAAGCTCCTGATCAGTTATATCTTACCTCGGTGAGTTATCCCAATTTGTATGCTACAATTTATACTAATAGATTAGCCTACTCAAATTTAAAACATAGAAACTACAGTCAGACCAGAATGGATGATCGTAAGTTAACCTATTTTATCAATAGCAACGGGTTTCTGGTTGCACGATACAATCAAGACTATGCATATTAATCCCAATCGTATGCCTTATAAATATACGAGAATCCTCGGAGCCCAATAATGACAGATTTCGTACTAGGTAGATTAAAATTTACTTTCAAAGGTGCATGGACATCCAACACCGCATATCTTGCAGATGACATCGTTAGATACGGTGGACAGTCGTTTGCCTGCGTTACTAATCACACCTCATCTGCAGGTAATGGCTTCTATAATGATACTGTAAAATGGTCACTTGTTACTCCCGGTACTGACTGGAAGGGCGATTGGCAAGTCAATACGTATTATAAAGTTAATGATATCGTTAGATACGGTGGTACTGTTTACCTGGCCAACGTTGGCCATACATCTAATCTTTATACTAACTACGGTCTAGAAGCAGATCAGAGTAAATGGGTTGTGTATAATGCAGGTACAGATTGGAAGGGCGACTGGCAAACCAATACCTATTATAAGGCTAAAGACGTTGTTAAATATGGTGGTATTGTTTATGTTGCCAACGTTGGTCACACATCTAATATCTCTGTAAACTACGGTCTAGAGGCAGATTATAATAAGTGGGTTACCTATAGTGCTACTCCTAACTTTGTGGGTGCATGGACAGCAAATACACGTTATAAAGTAAATGACGTTGTTCAGTATGGTGCAGACCTTTATATGGTTAACACACCGCACTTTTCTAACGGCAATTCTATTATTAATGCCTGGAGAAATAACGAGGCAAATACCTCTGTATTCGTAGGTGGTCTACAGTTTGAAGATACTTACAGCAGCGGTACAGTCTATCAAGTTGGCGATATTGTTAGATACGGTGGCTATAACTTTATAGCTATTGATGATACACAGGGTAATCTACCTACTGTAACTGCATATTGGTCGGTTCTTTCAACTGGTTTTAAACATCAAGGCGATTTTAATTCTAGTACGGCATACAAACCAGGTGACGTTGTAAGATACGGCGCTGGTATTTACGTTGCAAAGATTGATACCAGCCCAAACACATTACCAACAGTTACAGGATCCTGGGATCTTCTGTCTCAGGGTCAGCGTTGGACAGGGGCTTATACTGCCAACGTTACATACGTACCTGGTGATCTGGTTAAGTACGGTGGTTATCTGTATGCAGCTAATGCTGTCTCAATTAATACATTACCTACAAATAATACATATTTCCAAATTCAAACAGCTGGGTTTGAATGGAAGGGTAATTGGTCAAACGTAGCTACTTACCAACTAGGCGAAGCGGTTAACTATGGTAATAGCTCTTATATCAGTGTTGTAAGTTCAAATCAAAATAGTATTCCACCTGTTACCCCTAATGCGTGGAACTTAGTATCACAAGGGTCGCAAGATACCTATACAACAACTGAGGGTGATATATCGTATAGAAGTAATTCTTCTGGAATGACGCGCCTGGGTATTGGTACAACCGGTCAAGTATTATCTACAGATGGTGTTGTTCCAAGATGGGAACACAACGGCTTAACCGGTAATGTATATTATGTAACTCCTGAAGGTACTGATGCTGTAGGTTACGGTGGAACAAAGCAAAGACCGTTTAAATCTATCAAATACGCTTCTCAATACGCCACTGCTAATGCAACAATTTATGTTGCAGCAGGTAACTATTTTGAACAGCTTCCAATTACACTTAAACCTGGTACTGCTTTAGTTGGTGATAATCAGCGTACAGTTATAATTAACCCTAAAGCCGGTCTAGCTGACGATGGTGTTAATCAATGTAATACTACGACTATGTTCTTTATGTCTGATGCTAGTATTATTAATAAAGTTACCATGAAGGGTATGACAGGTTGGACAGCTAATGTTACCAACCAAGATAATCTTGCTTCAACAACACCTGCTGGGGTCTTTGTTAGACTTAACCCTGCTTCGCCTATTGCAACAAAGAGCCCGTATGTGATAGAGTGTTCTGCTATTGGTACAGGGGCTATTGGTGCGGTGGTTGATGGTACTGTACACGGGTATTCTGCAGGGGCAGGCAATAAGAGTATGATCTTCCACGGGTTTACAATTATATCAAGCGATGGTATTGGATATTGGATTAAAGACGGAGGCAGAGCGGAGATTGTATCTTGCTTTACATACTTCTGTAAGTTCGGATATGCAACAACAGGTGGTGGTATTATTCGCTCACTAAACGGTAATAACTCCTACGGTAGAATTGGTGCTTATTCACAAGGTTATGATGCAGTTGAGGTGCCATTAAGAGGTAATGTATATGGTGATACTTTAACCATATCATATAGCGGTGGTGATTTTGCAACCGGCAGCTATATAACAGGTTCTACCTCTGGCGCAAACGCTATTGTTACAAGTAATCAAATTACAGGTAATAAACTTTACTACAAAAGAACAAGTAATGTTAGGTTCTTAAATAACGAACCTATTATTGGTTCTCTAGGTGGTACAGCCAACGTAACAAGTACCGGTAATACACTTGGCCAACAAGGGTTCATTATTGTTGCGAACGGTTTTGCGAGTATACCTGTTCCTGGTTCAAGTATTCAGTTTGCAGATGATACTCAGTATGCGTATGTTATTCAAAGCGTATCAGGTACATATGTAAATACTGATAGCGTTGTAACCGTTGTTCTTACACAGGATAAACCAACCAGAACAGCTGATGGTACTGCAATTACGATTAGAAGAAATTACAGTCAGACTCGTTTAACCGGTCATGACTTCTTAAATATTGGTACAGGTAATGTAATTACAACAAACTACCCAGGTACGCCAACAATTCCACCTGCACAAGGGAATGAGGTTGTTGAAGACTTCCCAGGTCGTGTATACTATATTTCTACTGACCAAGACGGTAACTTCCGAGTAGGTGATTATTTCCGAATTGATCAAGCAACAGGTACTGCTACCTTAAATGCTTCTGCTTTCAACTTAGCTGGTTTGACATCTCTAAGACTGGGTTCTATTGGTGCTCAATTAGGTGAAACAATTAATGAGTTCTCTTCTGATGATACACTATCAGGTAACTCTAATCTTGCAGTTCCAACTGAATACTCTGTAAAACAGTATGTTGATAGAAAAGCCAATACTATTACAACCGCCTCAAATTCTAATTTGCAAAATTCTATTGCGGACTTAACAGTAACTGTAAATGCAGCTGTTGCTCGTGGTATAAATCGCAGAGATGTTTTGTTCATATCAGCGATCTAATCATATAAATATACGTAAGAATTAAGGAGAAATCTCAATGGCATCAGGAATATACGGTAGACGCAGTCTAGTCGCTTCCACACTAACAACGCTGGTTGCTAATACGGCAGTGGCAGCCAATGCAATCGCTGTTATGACGGTTAACATGCAGAATGCAAGCGGGGCAAACACAACTTGCTCTATTGCGCTTACACCCAATACATCGGCAACAATCGATCAATTAATAGCTGAAGGTGCAATGTTAGAATATTTAACACCGTTAGGTATTAGCGGTGTGTTAGAACGTACAGGTATTTTAGTACCAAATGGTTATGGTATTGTTGTAAGATCATCATCTGCAAACGTACAAGCACAAGCTTACGGAATAGAGAGTTAAAAATGCCAATTAGCATGTTTTATGATACAACGTTTGCCAACGTTACTTCACATACCTGTAACTGGGTTGTTCCTACAGGGGTGACAGGCGTTACATTTGAAATTTGGGGCGGTGGTGGTGGCGGCGCATCAGGTAATTGTGAGTGTGACTGCAGAGTAAGAACAGGCCCTGGGGGCGGTGGCGGTTACAGTATGATTACCATACCTGTAACGCCTGGAGCTACATATGCAATGACAATGGGTAACGGCGGTGTCGCGTCTTCCGGTGATGGAGGGCCATCTTCTTCAGGCGCTGGTGCTGCGCGAGGATGCTGTGGTGGTACAACATTTATTACTGGTACCGGATTATCAAATTTCTGTGCTGAAGGCGGTAAGGGTGGATGCAACGATATTACAACTAATTGCTACTCTTGTGCTTGTCAAGCTGATTTCGGTGGTAATGCATATGGTGGTACCATAAATTTTAAAGGTGGTTTTGCATCAATAGGACGTATAGGTGGCGGCAGTTGTTGGAATTTTTACTCTATAGGTGGAGATGGAGCCGGTCCTGGGGGCGGATCAGGTGGCAAGAATATGTCCGCTTACAGCTCATTTCAATGTGGAACGCGATGTGGGAATCCTCTAATGGATGGTATGTTGCCTGGTGGAGGGGGAGCAGGGCATGGTTGCGCTGAATGTGTGTGTCGTACGACCGGTTCGGGCCGCGGCGCACCTGGTTTAATAAAAATAACGTGGTAAGACTATGGCACAATCATATAGAAATTTTTTAAAAGAAATTAGAAACAATCTTCTTGTGGAAACTGATGATAAGGTTGCAGGAATTGACGACCCTATTCAGCTTGCAAGATGGCAGGCGTATAGACAACAACTAAGAACATTCTTTGATGATAAACCTGAAGGGTATGATTTTGTAGGGTTTACATGGCCTGATAACCCAGATAATATTGATGCATTATTACAAAAAGCTGCTGATGGTGATGCTGAGGCAATAGCTGCAGTTGCAAGGAAGGGTCTATAATGGGACGTTACGTATACGGGGGTACTTGTTCGGCTGGGATAAGAGGCTCAAACAAACATTATCTCACAACAAGAGCTTATTGCGGAACTGATACTCACTCTACTGCTTGTACAGCATGGATTGTACCAGTTGGGGTAACATGTGCAACATTTGAAATCTGGGGCGGGGGTGGTGCTGGAGCACCTACATGCTGTTGTATGTGTTATGGAGGTGAGCCAGGAAGCGGCGGCGCATATTCGATGGTAACAATACCCGTTACTCCTGGCGCATCTTATAGTTTTGTGGTGGGTTGTGGTGGTTGTGCAAATGAATGTTGGTTTAACGGTAATGCCTGTGGGTGTTCAGGTGGTACAACGTACGTAACCGGGTCGGGATTGAGTAATTTTTGCGCTACTGGGGGTGCAGGAGGCCGTTGGTGTAATGCTAGCCCGTGTAATGCATCTGCAGTAACGAATAGAGCTCTATCTTATGGTGGTGATATAAATTTACCCGGTATTCCTGCGCAGGTATTTGGATGTGGATGGTATCCAGGAAGTAGTCAGTGTAGTATTGCGCTGACCGGCGGGGCACCTTTTGGCGGAGGCTGGCAGCCAACGCAAGTGGCTGTAGGTCAGTGTCAGGCAGGCGGTGCATGCGGAATTACGGGGTCTTTCCCGGGTGGGGGTGGAGGTCCGAGAGCGATGATGACAACATCGATGTGTGATTGCACTGCAATGTGCTCTGGCGCTGGTGCCGATGGTTTAATTATTATTACGACATAATCAGGTAAAAAATGAAATATCTAATAATAACCAAAAGTAACGGAAAAATTTACGAGCAATTGATGTACGATGATACATCAAGACCTATTAACCAGGAAGAATTAGCTTACGTACCAATTACCCCTGAAATGGAGGATGCTCTAACAACGCACGATAAAGTCATTGATTACGAAAATACTGTGTTCCAAAACGGTACATGGCAAGCTATTCTTATTGAGCCTGAAAAGCACGATATACTATCTAACAGACAGCGGGATAAAGCGGCTTTCTTAAAAGAAGCAAATAAAAAACTTCGAATACCTGATGCATCTGAAACATTTAAAGGTCTGGTAAATACGTATATTGCTGAACTAAATGCAATTACACCTACTAGTGAAGAAATACAGGCTATAACTTGGCCAACTAAACCTTGGTAAGGGGAAAAAAATATGGCAAGATTTAGTTCATTTGATATAACGGTTGGTGAAGCTGTAAGACAGATTAGATCCAACGTTATAACTTCAGATTGTACATGGACTGTACCAACTGGTACTACATGTGTTACTTTTGAAGTATGGGGTGCTGGTGGTTCGGGCGGCGCTAGATGCTGCTGTGATTGCTATCACCAAGGAAGCGGTGGAGCGGCGGGCGGGTGGTCAGCTATGACTATACCGGTTGTTGCAGGAGCTCAATACTCAATTGTAATAGGTAGAAATTCCTTACGAGATACTTACGGTGAATGTCATCCACAATGTTGTGGTGTCGGGGGAACATGTACGTGTATCACCGGTACGGGTATTACGTGCTTAAATGCTGGTTGTGGTATGACAGGTAATAATGATTGCTACCAATATTGTAACTGCGCAGTTTGCTGCTATGGCTGTGGTGCAGCATATACATCTGGTGCAACATCAACCGCTGCAGCTGGTTTGTGGTCAAGTGTAAGAGATAATGGTTCTATTCACAATTGGGTGTCTGCAGGGGGGTTATCTCCAGGATCATGTAGACGTGCTGGTAATTATCTTGGTACAGGTACTGATTCTCAATCTTGGGGTACAGGCTATCCAACAACATCAGGAGGACCTGCTTTTAGACCTGGTTCTTTTACTCAAGCTAACAACTGCAATACATACTACCTTAACAGCAGATTACCTCAAGGTTGGTTTGGACACGGGGGACTTGGTGTGGTGGCTGAAACGTGCTGTAATTGTGCATATGCACAGAACGGGCAGCACGGTGTTGTAATTATAAAGTATTAAGGATAAAAAATGACTGAAGAAGTAATAAATGTAGATCGAGATCTTACAAGTGAAGATTTTAATCTTTTAAAAAACGTTCGCAATAGTTTTTTATCAATGACAGATAAGTATATGTTATTAGATGACTTACCGCAAACTATTGTTAATAAGTTAATTGTTTTTAGAGATACTGTTAGAAATATCGATAAAAAATTTGGTACGGAGTGGACAAAGGAAAGCCATATACAGTGGCCAGAAGTTCCAACCGAATTGATGCCAAGAGCACCTGAGATATTTGAACCTCCACCAGGTATGATTATTGGAGATATAGCATAAAAAAGGGGCTTAGAGCCCCTTCATTGTTTTTGGGTCATCAAATAATACATGCGGGCGCCATGGGTTGTGTTCCATTGTAATTGGTAATACAATATCAACAGCTATACTAATTCGTACAATTTTAGTTGGATCGCTATAATGTCTAATCCAACTTGGAAATAAAATAAGTCTGCTTTCTTTTGTTTCAAATTGTATTTCAGTTTGATAGTCACCTTTTACACCGAATGGGTGTATTAAGTGTAGTTGTGAAGTGTCAGATTGCGGGTAATATGTACCCGCCAGGTATGCACTAGGACTTGCAACATGACTATGCGGGCTAATAAATTCACCCGGCCTAAGTACATTTGCCCAACAGTGGGCGTATACTTTAACCCTCGGTGCCTTAATATCCGAAAGCATTAACAAATAATTTTCCCTAAACTTATTAAAAAGTTCTTGTTGAATTTTATTCGGATTAAATTTTACTAAATGATCTCCATCTTTCCTAGGACCTGTATCATCAAATAAATTATGTTGCTTCCATTGCTGAGTAAATTCGTAAGGATCACTTTTATTCTTTGTTACGTTTGTTACTAATGGCTCATCTTTAATAATTTGTTCACACTCTAGGACATAATCGGTTAAACGCTTATTAAACTCTGGGGTACCGTCTTGTGCACTATAGATAGGAGCATTGATGTCGAGTGCAAACACAGACTGTGCTGGGCCCTCATTTCCATTCCATATATTTGTTCTCTTCATTTTATAGTCCGAATCTGTTCATTGGGTACTTTAATAAGCTTACCAACTTCAGGTAGATACAAATATTCAATTTCTGATCGGCGGAGTGTATCAAGCGCATCTTCAATAGTCTCAACTAATGGATCCCCGCCTAGGTTAAACGATGTATTGAACAGGACTGGGACGTCTGTTATCTTTTTAAATTCTTCAATCAAAGTGTAATAGTGCTCGTTCTGTTCTTTTGTAACAGTTTGAATTCTACATGAACCATCTACGTGGATAATAGATGGTATCTTATCTTCAACACCTGGCTGACAATTAACAGCATACATCATGAACGGGCTTTCATCCATACCCCTCAGATCAAACCACTCATGTACATTTTCTTTTAGAATAGTACCTGCAAATGGTCTAAACCATTCTCTTTTCTTAACACCATTAACAATATCTTTACCATTAAGCACGGTTGGATCGAATAAGATACTTCTATTACCCAATGCTCTAGGCCCGCCCTCTGAACCACCCTGGTACATTGCAACAATATTTTCGTCTCTAATTAACTGTGCAACCTCTGCAGGTGTAATATCTTGCTGAGTCTCGGTATCGAGTAAGTTAATGTCATATGAACCTTTTTCAGCAAAGTAGTTAGGTCCATAATAAATGTGCTTGGTCTTACGAATCGTTGTATCCTCACAGAGCATATGATGAGCTAATTTAGCAGCACCAATACATGTACCACCATCATGACTGATAGGTTCGTTATATAACTTTACACCTTCAGGAAGATGGGCAAGATAGTCGTAATTTGCGACGCAGTTCAAACCATAACCACCTGCTAGTACAACGTTCTTACAACCTGTCGTCTCTACAGCTTTAAGAATAAGTCGTAAAACTTCTTTCTGGGTTGCCTGCTGAACTGCATAAGCTAAGTTCTTTTGTATAGTTAGGTTATCAGTATCCAGATATGGGTACATTACCTTATCGATATGAGCACCATTTGGGTAATTAGGTACGAATAAGTTACGGTTACTAAAGTGTCTACCTTCTTCACCATGGAAGATAAAAGGAATATTAGGATCTTCTTCACCATAAGAAGCTAACCCCATTGCCTTACCTGCCTCAATGAATGGAAACCCACAGTAGTCTGTCATTGCCTCATAGCACTTTGTAATGCCAGGCTTATCAGTGAAAATAACATCGTGAAGGACATCGTCTCGTCCGCGATGAGAATGTGGTACTTGAATCTTTTCATAAGCAAGTTGAGGACCTCGTAGACCGATATGCTTATATTTGGTCATAATATTTGCAGGATACTCTGCATGGAAGATACTTTCAAGCTCCCATCCAATAGTATTTTCACCTAGAGGTACAAATGTACCGGCGCCATCTACAACAACACATGCTGCTTCTTCAAATCCAGAATTATAGAACGCACATGCAGCATGCAATTCATGATGGATCATGCCCATGTCTTTAACTTGCGGGTGTTCTTTACCGCTAAACTTTTGATCGATAAGACCAATCTTACGAGCAAAGCCGGTGTACATGTCATCACCTGTGAAGTCAATCTTACCAGCTGCTTCTAAAGGCTGCGTATGAGCAATGACTAAGAAGTCAATTTTATCAGTATACTCTTTAATCTTAAGCATACCAGCAAATGGTCCTCCATCATATTTTTTCTTACTAAGTCTTTCTTCTTCGATATAAAAGACTACCTCACCGTCTTTAAGGAGACATGTTGCACCATTGTGCCCGCGCGTAATACCTGCAATCCATACTGCCATTTTATTCTCCAATCTTCAATTTAATATCTGCTAAGATGCTTGCAATAAGCTTATCTTCTTCCGCCTCACTGAAATGCATACAGTCGTCATTCATTCTGTTTGATTCAACGCATGCTAATTCACTAATTCTAATAGGGTCATATCGTTTCTGTATTCCCTCTTTTTCAATTATGTTAAAGTAATCAGGATATGTAACGTTAATAGCAAATGTTGAACCTAATACGACAGTACCGGGTACTTCATAACCTCTTGCAATATGTTGTCCAACGCTATCACAACCAATAAAGTAATCACATTGCTCAATTACACCCGCCCATTTTCTTAGGGTAATCTCTTTAGGTGCGAGTGTAATGTTATCACCATATATCTCGAACTCTGCCATTGAGATTAAATTATAGTGTTCTTTTAATACATTGATAATCTTAAGGTACGTTGATAGTTCGATACTACGACTACCATGATCTACACACAGACTCAAGTTATCATCTTTAATTACTCCACGACCGAACGGCTGAATAACAATAGTTTTATTCTTACCGTGCTTTTCTTTAGCAGCTTTAATAATTGCAACCCCGTGCAGCTCTTCGTCTTTATTAAGATTAAGTTTTACTTTATAGGTATCAGCAGGTTCGTAGGAACCATTTATCTGCTTATCCAATGCCTGTGCAAGGCTGATCTTCTGATTATAATATTCCCAATCCCGGTAAGGTTCAGTCGTTATAATTTCACCATGTCGTATAATATTTTCAAAGATACCCTTTGTATTTGACTCGTAAGTACGATCTTGCAGTATCTTATTACCGAGAATAAAGTCTAAACCACCCTCAGTAATAATGTAGCTGTCTGGGTTCTTTTTAATAAATTTTTCTAAAGCAGGTAATGCACAAAGCATTCTACCCGCCCCACCATTTACGAATATACACTTATACATAGGGGTTCCAATAGTCTTTGACATATTATAGCTTATTCCTGTTCTAATGACAATACAAAGTCCTCTAGTTTGGGATATACCCTAACCTTATCCTTACCTGGGAGGACTATCTTTTTAAGTTTTTCTTGAGTTTCGTAACCTTGACCGGATAAGATTAAGATTGGTATTGCCTTAGCGTTCAATGCCATCTTTATATCTAAAATTGAATCACCAACCATGTAACCTTGACTGAAATTAACGCCTGTTTCTTTCTCTGCTCTCTTTACCATACCTAAATTAGGTTTAGCGTAAATATCGCTAGCATTATCACTGGTATTATAGTATAATCCATCTAAGGACTGGCAACCAATCTCACCAAGTAACCCAAACATATAGTTATTAACCGCATCTACGTCTTGAGTGGTTAATTTGTTCTTATAAATACCTGGCTGATCACTGAATACAATAACTCGATGACCTAGTTGTCTCATACGTAAGATGGATTCAAGTGCACCAGGGATTGGTTTAAAGTCTGAGGGGGTTTTAATAAGATGTTTCCATTCTGCAATAACACCATCCCGATCAATACCGATGACAGGTTTTGTGAATTCAGTTGGAAACGGTTCGGAAGATAAAACAGGCTTAACTGCTTTAATTGAATTAATTAATTCTAACGTATAACGTGACATGTATCAACTCCAAAGGGTACATAGTTTAGCATTCTATACACATATTTATAAGGTGAAAATATGGCAACTTCATTACGAGAAGCAATTCATGACTTACATCATGTAGCTGAAAACACAAGATTTACAAAACTACTTCTTTCTGGTAACATAACACCAGAGGCATACAGCAAGTTCTTGCAAAACCTATCCCCTATCTATTCACAACTTGAAGATCATTTAATTCAAAATGGTTTTCTCAAGGAAATATTTGATATACAGCGCGCTGGATTAATTCGTCAAGATATAAAACAATTAAGTGTTTTTCAGGAACCGGTTAGTTTATTAAAATCTGCGTACATGTATCTCGATCACATCAATTATATAGCTAAACACAATCCAAGGCTACTTCTTGCACACCTTTATATCAGACATTTTGGTGATATGTACGGTGGTCAAATGATTAAAAAGGTTGTACCAGGAAGTGGTACAATGTACGAGTTTGAGAATAAAAAAGAACTAATCGAAAAAGTTCGAGGTATGCTGACACTTGATTTAGCTGACGAAGCTAATGTTGCAATGCAGTTTGCTATTGACCTATTTGAGGAGCTAGCTAATGAGCTACATCTTTGATAGGTTAATTAAGCACTCTCAAGACTTTAAGGATATTTTAGGAGCAAGAGCTTTCCCTGCTGAAAAAGGTAAGCACGATTACCCATGGGAAAATAATATCTATGTAAGTGGATTGCTAAGACGAGCCCACCTTGATGTTGTAGATGCTCGTGAGACTAAAAAACTATACATGATGCATTTGTGTATCTTTCCAAAATTACATTGCTCGGCTCCCATTTACGGGTTTGATCTTATTGCAGGGCCAAATAAAGTTACTGGTGCTTTTCATGATTTCAGCCCTACAGGCGATAAAGAACACAAATACTGTAAATGGTTTGAGACCGAAGTAAAAGATACCCAATGGAGTAAACCTAGAGAGTTACCAGAGTGGGCTAAAAACATTTTCAGTCCAAGTATGGTTGCAGCAGGTAATATCCGAACGAATGAAGAATTGGAAGAAGTTTTAGAGTTATCAAAAAGATCCCTTCTTTATTATATGGATAACTTATACGGTCTTCATGACGAGGGATATGATGCAATGACAAAAAAGTATGACTTTACCAAAGAGCAGAACTGGTATTGTCAGAACCAAAAACGCAACCCACATACACCTCGGGTAATGGAAAGCCTTGGATACGATACAGAAACTGTTCAAAAATTCATTCAAGAGTGCCTATTCCCAGAAGTATAAATATTACTAAAAGGGGATCATATGGCTACTCCATCATCCAGACAAGGGTTAATCGATTATTGTTTACGTAAACTAGGCCATCCTGTGGTTGAAATTAACGTAGATGAAGATCAAATCGAAGATAGAATTGACGAAGCATTCCAATTCTACAGAGACTTTCATTATGACGCTGTTGAGAAGGTATATCTCAAAGAGTTAATGACATCCAATACAATCGCTCAAGAATACATTACACTTAATGATTCAATCATCAGTGTCGAGCGTGTAATTCAATTTACAAATAAAACAACAGGTGCTGGTGTATTTGATGTTAGATATCAGTTAATGCTGAATGATATTCAGTCTTTAACAAATACCGACCTTCAGTATTATTCTGCACTTAAGACCAACCTACAGTTAATTAACGATCTTCTAACTGGCCAGAAACCGATTAGATTCAATAGACATATGAATCGTATGTACGTTGATATGGATTGGACGAGAGACGTTGGTGTTGGTGATTACATCATTATTGAAGCATGGCGTATATTGGATCCTGATACGTATACAGATGTCTACAACGATGCCTATCTTAAACGCTACGCTACTGCTCTGATTAAGCAGCAATGGGGTATGAATATGAAGAAGTTTGAAGGCGTGCAATTACCTGGCGGTGTCTTACTCAACGGTCAACGTATATACGATGAAGCTACGGAAGAGATAAAGGAGTTGAGAGATGAAGTACAGAGTACAAGTCAACTACCTATCGATTTCTTTACAGGCTAATCTGAACCGACCACAGATGCATTATACAAGCAAGGCAACGATAAATCCACGTCAATATACCAATGGCTACTAATTTTTATTTTCAATCTGGGATACCCGGAGGTCGAGTTTCTGAAAAGAACCTTATGGAAGACCTTATCATCGAGTGTCTTAAGATTTACGGTTTTGACGTTTATTATATCCCGAGGACAACGGTATATGTAGATGACGTGCTAAACGAAGATGCGTTGAACTCGTACGATCAAGCATACGCGTTAGAGATGTACTTAGCCAACGTTGATGGTTTTAATGGTGAAGGTGATTTACTTTCTAAGTTTGGTGTAGAGATTAGAGACACAGCATCGTTCATTGTATCTAAGAGACGGTGGGAAGATGTTGTCGCTAAATCAGGACATGCTCAATTAACAAAAAGACCGGCTGAAGGTGATATACTTTACTTTCCATTAACTAAGTCCTATTTTGAAATTAGAAAAGTTGAAACATCTGATCCGTTCTTCCAAGTTGGTAAACTATACGTGTTCAAAATGGAATGTGAATTGATGCAATTCTCTTCCGAGAAATTTAATACCGGTATTGATGAAATTGATCAGAATGCAGGTGAGAAAGCTCTTGATATTAGCCAATATGAATTATTGTTAGAGACTGGTGATAAGATGTTGCTAGAGTATTACAACCCATCATCAATTATTCTAGAATCATATAAACTATCAGCAATTGATCCACTTGCACAAAACGAGGTGTTTAGTAACAATATTGACATACTAGACTTCACAGAACACAATCCATTTGGTGAGGTTACGTAATGTTAAATCAAAAATTTTATTGGGGTACAATTCGCAAATCAGTTATTGCATTTGGTAACCTTTTCAATAACTTACAAATCGATAGAAGAGATAGTACGGGTAATGTTGTTCAGACATTAAAAGTTCCGCTTGCGTATGCACCCAGAAATAAATTTATGGCAAGGATTGCTGCGCAACCAAACGACCCTGAACAAGATTTTCAATCTGTCCTTCCGCGGATGGGATTTGAGATGGCGGGTATTGTATATGATCCTGCTAGAAGAGTCAGCATGGTGCAACAGAACAGAGCAAATAACGGTTCATCTACAACGATGAATGCTCAATTCACCCCTACTCCGTATAATATTAATATGGTGTTGTATTTGTATTCTAAGAATCAAGATGATGGATTACAGATAATTGAACAGATTCTTCCTTACTTTAATCCTGACTTTAACTTATCGTTAAACGCTGTCCCAGCCCTAGGCATTAAAAACGACCTTCCTGTTATACTTGACTCTGTAACGTATGAAGATAGTTATGAGGGTGATTTTACATCTAGAAGAGCAATTGTTTGGACTCTCAGTTTTACACTCAAACTAAACTTCTACGGTCCAGTAAACAAACAAGGCATTATTCGTACTACAACAGTCAATACATTCAGTGATCCTGCTCTGCAAAACAGACAACAAATCTACAATGCCGATATTACACCTGGAACGGCTATGCCTGGGGATCCAATTTCTATTGTCGACTCATTTGAGGATTTTTAATGAAAATGGATGTTAATCTCGATAAGTTGTTTGACTTAGAACCACAGCCTCCATCTGCAGCTGGTCAACCTCTAGTTTCTTTACTTCCTGCTGAACAAACAAGCGAGGAAGAAAAGAACGATGACTATCAACTTGCAAGAAGTACGCTGCGGGGGTTAATTGGTAAAAACGAATCTGTATTAACTGATCTTGTTGACTTAGCTAGAAATTCTGAACACCCAAGAGCATATGAAGTTGCCGGTCAACTCATTAAAGCACAATCAGAAATAGCCAAAGACCTACTTGGCCTACATAAACAGAAGAAAGATATTGAGGGTAAAGAAGCCTCAAAATCTATTAAGACCCAAAACAATATTGTATTTGCAGGATCAACATCTGATCTTATGAAGATGATTAACGGTGATAAGACAAAGATAATCAATGCAGAATGATATTGATGATGATCTAGACGAGATCGAATATACCAGTAGTTACAATGGTAACTCTAATATCAAGCCCGTTGGCTTTGATATGCAGTTTACTGTTGATCAAGTTAAAGAGATAATGAAGTGTAAGGAAGACCCTGTATACTTCATTGAAAACTATTGCTATATTGTTTCTCTTGATCACGGCTTGATTCCTTTCAAGCTGTATGAATGTCAAAAGAAAAAAGTAGGCGTCATAATGAACAACCGAAAGGTTATTCTAATGGAAGGACGTCAACAAGGTAAAACCATTACCTCAGCTGCATGCATTCTACACTACACCCTTTTTAACTCTTCTAAAACTGTTGCTATTCTTGCTAACAAGTCTACTGCTGCAAGAGAAGTATTGTCTCGTTATCAAATTATGTACGAGAGTCTTCCTCTGTGGATGCAGCAAGGCGTTAAGGTATGGAACAAGGGTGACGTTGAACTAGAGAATGGTTCAAAGGTATTTACGTCTGCTACCTCTGCATCCGGTATTCGAGGCAAATCAGTTAACTGGTTATACATTGATGAGGCTGCAATTGTTCCAAACAACGTTGCAGAAGAGTTCTTTACCTCAACATACCCAACTATTATGGCCGGAGAGACCACAAAGGTGTTGCTAACATCTACCCCTCTAGGGTATAATCACTTTTGGAAATATTGGAATGATGCGCAAGAAGGAAGAAATGGTTTTGTTCCATTACAAATACCTTATTGGGAAATTCCGGGTAGAGATGAAAAATGGGCTGCTGATCAAAAAGCTGTTCTTGGAGAACTTAAGTTTAACCAAGAGGTACTATGTACATTCCTTGGTTCATCTAATACGCTTATTGCAGCAGATACCATTGGTCGTTTATCACCTAAGTCCTATGAGTTTTCTAAAGATGGCTTAGATATTATTGAATCACCAAAAGAGAATAAAGCATACTTTATGGTAGTAGATACCTCAAGAGGGGTCGGCGGCGATTACTCAGCATTTACAGTAATTGATACAACGGATTATCCATATTCTGTAGTAGCTAAATATAGAGATAATAAAATCAGTCCTTTACTATACCCTACGATTATTCATAAGGTTGCAAAAGACTATAATAGTGCTTACATCTTGGTTGAGATTAACGATATTGGCCAGCAGGTTGCCGATATTATTCATAACGACTTAGAATATGAGAATATGATTTGGGTTGGAAGTGATTCTAGATACGGTCAGACATTGTCTGCTTCTGGAAAGAACTCCAATCTAGGTGTTAGAACGACAAAACAGATTAAACGAATTGGGTGTGCAACTCTCAAATCGTTGGTTGAAACCAATAAGTTACTTATATTTGATGAGAATATAATTTCTGAGCTTTCAACATTCATCGAGCATAATGGTACGTTTGAAGCTGATGAAGGATATCATGATGATTTAACTATGACTTTAGTGTTATTTTCTTGGGCATCAAATGATGTGATGTTCAAGGATTTAATGAATGCAAACAACAGACAAGCGTTATACGGCTCTCAAATAAAACAAATTGAAGAAGAGCTGACCCCATTTGGATTTTTCGATAGTGGTGTACCTGAAGAGCATTTACCTCAGGTTGTGGATGGTGATATTTGGTTTACTGATGCATATCAGAAAGACCTCAAAGACTTTTCTCGTGAAAGTCAGTGGTGAACATCAAGACTCGAAAAATATAAATATAAGGTAGAAAATTTTTGTTATGATAGATTAAACATAATAAGGAGAATAAGATGGCATTTCAGCTTTCACCAGGCGTGTTAGTGACTGAGAAAGACCTAACATCGGTCGTTCCTGCAGTCTCGACTACAGCCGGCGGCTTTGCTGGCGCCTTCCAATGGGGACCCGTTTTACAGGTTACCACAGTAGATTCGGAGAACTCTCTTGTTGAGAGATTCGGTAAACCAGACGATACAAACTTTACATCGTTCTTTACCGCAGCAAACTTCTTATCTTACGGTAATAACCTGCAAGTGGTTCGCGTGGTTGGAGCAGGAGCAAAGAACGCAGCGGCAGGTAATACTGCACCGCTAATTAACAATGAAGATAGTTACCTTGCAACGTATGCTGCAGGTAATGCGTATTTTGGCGCATTCGTAGCAAGATTCCCAGGCTCAAGAGGCAACTCTTTAAGAGTCTCTATGGCTGACGGTGCATCATTTGCAGCGTGGGAGTACAATACACAATTTGACGGCAGACCCGATACCTCTCCTTACGCAGCAGGCTTCAGTGGTTCAAATGACGAATTGCACGTTATCGTTATCGATAAAGACGGTCTGTTCTCCGGAACTGCAGGCACTGTATTAGAAAAGTTCTCATATGCTTCTAAAGCATCTGATGGTAAGCGTCCAGATGGTACTTCAATGTACTATAAAGACCTTATCAACCAAACATCTAAGTATGTGTACTGGGGAGCTCATCCAGCAGTTGGTACAAACTGGGGTACAACTGCCCAAGGTATTGCATTTGCAAACACATCAGCTAACGTTACAGTTAACTTAGGTAACGGTACAGTTGGTACATCAGTTGTTGATGGTAACGTACAAGCCGGTCTTGCATTATTTGCAAACGACGAAGCAGTTGATGTATCGTTGATTCCATTAGGTGCCGTATCTGCAGCAACAATAAGCTACGCAATTGGCTCAATTGCTGAAGTTCGTAGAGATTGCGTTGTATTTGCATCACCATTACTAACAACCGTATACGGTGCAGTTGGTCAGGAAGCAGCTAACCTAGTTACATTCCGTGATAGCTTACCTTCAAGCTCATACGCTGTACTTGACTCTGGTTGGAAATATCAGTACGATAGATACAATGACGTATATCGTTGGGTACCGCTAAACGGCGACGTTGCTGGTTCTGCAGTTAGAACAGACTTCGTTGCTGATCCTTGGTTCTCACCAGCTGGTTTTAACCGCGGTCAGATTAAGAACGTTGTTAAGCTAGCATACTCACCAGGCAAAGCCGATCGCGATATCATCTATAAGAAAGGTATTAACCCTGTGGTAACATTCCCAGGTAATGGTACTGTACTTTACGGTGACAGAACACTTCAATCTAAGCCATCTGCTTTTGATAGAATTAACGTTCGTAGATTGTTTATTGTTCTAGAAAAAGCAATCGCAACAGCCGCTAAGTTCCAGTTATTCGAATTTAACGATGGTTTCACAAGAGCGCAGTTCCGCAATCTTGTTGAGCCCTTCCTAAGAGATGTACAAGGTAGACGCGGTATCACAGAATACAAAGTTGTATGTGATGAATCAAATAACACAGGTGGGGTGATAGATCGCAACGAATTCGTTGCAGACATCTTCGTCAAGCCAGCTCGTGCGATTAACTTCATTCAGCTTAACTTTGTTGCAACCCGTTCCGGTATTTCTTTCGAAGAAGTCGGCGCTTAATAAAGGAGAGTACAAATGACAACATTTAACGTAGAGCGTTTCAAATCAGCTCTTACTAATGGCGGTGCTCGTCCCAACCAGTTTGCGGTTCAATTGTCTTACCCAACTTATGTTGCTGGACAGTCGATCGCGGTTGCAAGATCACCCTTTTTAGTAAATATTGCTGAATTACCTGGACAAACAGTTAACCCTGCTATTGTTCAGTACAGAGGCCGCGAAGTAAAATTCGTTGGCGATCGTATTTTTCAACCATATACAATCACAGTTCTTAACGATGCAGAAATGTCCATTAGAACAGCAATTGAGCAGTGGATGAACGGTATGGAAGACCTTGCAGCTAAGTTCGGTAGATTACAACCCTCCGAATATCAACGCGACATGGATATATACCAATTGGACAGAAACGGCAACGTTCTCAAGTCTTATAAACTTGTAAATGGTTTCCCAGTTGATCTATCTCCAGTTGCTCTAGACTTCGGTGCTAACGATCAAATTTCACAGTTCACTGTGACATTCCAATATCAACATTTCGAAGTATCTAGCAACCCGCTTGGTGGTATCGTAAATTTTGGTGGTATTTTTAACCGTAGTTAATATAATTGAGACATATACATAATGGCAATTAATCTCTTCGGATTTACAATTGGTCGTGAGGATAAGCAACAGGAGTTAAAGAGACAATCTTTTATAACTCCTATGTCAGATGACGGAGCAACCACGGTTTCGGCCGGTGGTTACTTCGGCACCTACGTAGACATCGATGCATCAGCTCGGTCAGAAGCCGAGCTGATTTCTCGTTACAGAGAAATATCTAACTACCCAGACGTTGATACCGCAATTGAAGAAATTGTAACAGAAGCTATCGCTGCAGTTGACAGCGAGGAACCAGTAACTCTAGACTTAGACAGTCTGGAGCTTTCTGATAGTATAAAGAACTCTATTCATGCTGAGTTTGAAGAAATCCTTTCTATGTTGGACTTCAAAGACAAAGCGCATGATATTTTTAGAAGATGGTACGTTGACGGTAGAGTATACTATCAAAAAGTAGTTAACCCTTCTCAGATGAAGAAGGGTATTCAAGAACTTCGCTTTGTTGATCCACGTAAGATCAGGAAGCTAAGAGAAATTAAAAAAGAGAAGAACCAGCAGACTGGTGTTGATATTGTATCGAAGATCGAAGAGTTCTACGTATACAATGAAAAGGGGCTAACGCAGTCCATGACATCTGCTCCCGCTACAGGCACATCTGGTATTAAGATCAATGTGGATGCAATTGCATTTTGTCCATCTGGTCTACTTGACTTAGATAAAAACATTATGCTTGGTTACTTGCATAAAGCAATTAAGCCTGTTAACCAATTAAAGATGATGGCTGACTCCTTGGTCATTTATAGACTAAGTAGAGCACCTGAGAGAAGAATATTTTATATTGACGTAGGTAACTTACCTAAGTTAAAAGCCGAGCAGTACATGAAAGACATCATGGCTCGCTACAGAAATAAAATCGTTTATGATTCTAACACTGGTGAGATCAAAGACGATAGAAAATTTATGACCATGTTGGAAGACTTCTGGTTACCAAGACGCGAAGGCGGTAGAGGTACAGAGATCACTACTTTACCAGGTGGTGAGAACTTAGGTCAGATTCAAGATATTGAATTCTTTCAGAACAAAGTATACCAGGCACTTAATGTACCTGTATCTAGGTTTCAACAATCGTCCGGGTTTAACTTTGGACGATCGGCAGAAATTTCTAGAGATGAATTAAAGTTTGCCAAATTTGTTAGCAGACTAAGAAGAAAATTTAATGCACTGTTTGATGATTTACTTGAAACCCAGTTAGTACTTAAAGGTATTATTACTACCGAAGACTGGGCAATGGTTAAGAGAGGCATTGACTATAAGTATGCCCAGGACCAGTACTATCAAGAGATGAAAGAAGCAGAAAACCTTAGAAATAGGGTTGATGTACTTAATCAAATGACTCCTTACGTTGGTACTTACTTTAGTAAGGCATATGTACGTAAGAAGGTGCTTAGATTATCCGATGAAGAAATTAAAGCAATTGAAAAAGAAAACGAAGAAGACCCGTTAGAGCTTCAACCAGGAATGCCAGGCTCGGAGCAGGCGGCAGCTTTAAGTCGCGAGAATACAAATACTGATCAGGGTCCTACAGAGCAAGAAGCTGCTCTCAATAGATCTGGTCAATAACGTATAAATAATGTATAGGAGAATATATGGAACAATCTGAAGTTATTGCAAAAATGGTAGATGACATTATTGATGACAATAATGTCGAAGCTAAGGATACATTTGAAGATTTAGTGCAGGCCAGACTTACTGCTGCCCTTGACGATAAGAAAAAAGAAATTGCAGCTTCTCTTTATGATAAAAAAGAAGAAGAACAAGAAGAAGAACCAGCATAATGAACGAAGGCATTTTTACATCATCTGCGTCTAAGCAGAGAAAGATTTTTAGTCAGGTAACAAAGGCTAAAAAAGAAATCTTTAAAAATGCCTCAGAAACAAAACCGGCTGTAAAAGAAGAAAAACAAATGCTTTCATTTCAACAACTTAGATCACTGCATAAAGAACCTATTACTGTAAGTGTTGCAGAAGCTGTTACCGTCAAGAAGGCTAATTTTTCCTGGGGTAAGATGATGACCGTTCATCATGGCTCTAATACTTCTTATCCTCTTCACCCAGAACACCAGCAAGCAATTGCTAAGCTGGGTGATGGAGAAAAGACCTCATTTAAAGATGAAACTAATTCTACAGTCCATGCCCACCGCGAAGGTGATACTGTACATCTAACAAGACCAAGAACTTCTTCTACAAAAACATCTGTTGCACATAAACATTTTAATGAAGAGATGGAACAGGTTAACGAGTTAAAAAAGTCAACACTCGGTTCTTATGTTAAGAAGGCAGCTGATAGTGCTACAATGCACGCTTATGGTGCAGGAGGTGAATCACAACGCCATGCTAGTGAACCAGTAAGTAAGCGCCCAGATACATATGGTGCGGATCGTAAAGTTGCTTTAAAGCGATTAAAAGGTATTGATAAAGCCACCGAACGCCTGACAAAAGAAGCCACAGAAAATCCATGTTGGGATGGCTACAAAATGCTTGGTATGAAGAATAAAGACGGTAAGCAAGTACCTAATTGCATTCCTGAAGAGCAACATTATTGTGCTAAACACGTTTACTCAAACATGTTTGGAGAAGGCGAAGTTGTTGAAGGGCTACATGCTGAACCTGATGAACAGGGTAACGTTGAATGGTATGCAGTACAGTTTAATGAAGGTATCAAAAAAGTCTTCACAGAAAATTTAGAAGTTATGATAGCTGAGTTCCATGGCAATCATACTAAGAAAAAACCAAAGAGATAAAAAATGGCAAACAAGTACATTCTTAAAAAGACAAGACGACAGGCAGCTGTCAAAGTAACAGGTACAGGTTCAGTTACCATTGAACTTGCCGAGCTTGCTTATGCCGACCAATCTGTTACAGCTGCTAACTTAGTATTAACGGTATCAGATATTTTTTACGATGTAGGTAATGCTGCTAACGTTAAGCGCAATGGTAACATCTTGTATTCTATGAATGCAGGACAAAGTACAGTTAGTCTTTCAAGAGATATTGGTGTTGTTTTAGATGAGCAAGCAAATGCTAACGTTATTGTTAACGTAGGTGCTGCTGAAGGCACAGTTATACTTCTATTCTCTAAGGGTACAGGTTATAACGATCCAGATAGACAGAACCAAGGACCAGGATCACTATAATGAGACTCATTACCGAAACAACACAAGAAGTACAGTACCTTACTGAAAAGAAGGAAGACGGTACAAAAAATATCTTTATTGAAGGTATTTTTATTCAGACAGAAAAAGAAAATAAAAATGGTCGCATGTACCGTAAAGGTATCATGGAAAAAGAAATTGGTAGGTATCAAGACCTAATCAGTGAGAAGCGATCATTGGGAGAGCTTGGACACCCTCCAAATCCTCAAATTAATTTAAATCAAGTTTCACACCTTATTACCGGGCTACGTTTCGAAGGTAATGATGTGTACGGCAAAGCCAAGATCCTTGATACACCAATGGGTAAGATAGCAAAAAACTTCATCGAAGAAGGTGTTAGACTTGGTGTATCGTCTCGCGGTCTTGGTTCGCTTAAAGAGGTAAATGGTATTAATGAAGTACAAGATGACTTTCATCTTGCAACCGTAGATATCGTTGCCGATCCTTCTGCACCGGATGCTTTCGTGCAAGGCATTATGGAGTCTGCAGAATGGATACTTGAAAACGGGGTTTGGAAAGCCGTTGATATTGATAAAGCTAGAAATTTAATTAAAAAGACTTCTAAGAATAATCTTAATGAGCAAAAATTAAGAATATTCCAAGCCTTTTTGGGCAGTATCAAATAATTCAACATTATAAATAATAACGTAAACATACTCTTAGGAGATCAGGATGTCAGTCGAGCAAAAAATTAAGGAACTGTTAAGCCGTTCAAAAGGCGGTGAACAGTTGACTGAAGAGTCTGCGGAAAATCTTAACTCTGGAAGTTATGGTAATGCTGGTGTATCAGTAGCAAACAGCGCTAAGAAGGATACTTCTAAGTCTGGAGTTGCAGCTAATGCCGGCGATACCACACAACCAAAGCAAGGTGATTCCAAAGAAGCTTCAATTGAAAAATTGGATGATTTAGAGCCAGGTAAAACTGCTGCTGCTAAAGCATCTAAAGAAACACCCCCAGCAATGAAGGGTGATGCTAAGTCTGTTAAAACACAGGCCAGCGAAGAAGAAGAATTAGAAGGCGAAGTTATTGCTGAAGAAGAAGCAGATGAGCAAGTTGATCTACAAAGTCAGCTCAACGCTATCTTTGGTGAAAACTTATCCGAAGAATTTAAAACTAAAGCGACGTCAATTTTCGAAGCTGCAGTTATTGCTCGTGTAAACAACGAGATGACAAAGGTGACAGATAGGTTGGAAGAGCAGGCTGCTGCACAACTTACTGAACTTAAAGAATCATTAGTTAATAAGATTGACGGCTACTTGAACTACGTAGTCGAACAGTGGATGGAAGAAAATTCATTAGCTGTTGAGTCTGGATTAAGAACTGAAATTGCTGAAGACTTCATTACTGGTTTAAAAACTCTTTTCAAAGAGCACCACATTGAAGTCCCAGAAGACAAGTATGACGTTGTAGTGGAATTCCAAGATAAAGCAGAGACTCTAGAGTCAAAGCTCAACGAATCCATTACTGACAACATAGCTCTAACTAAAGAACTAACTCTGTTAAAGCAGACAAAGATTTTAGATGAGAATACAAAGGACCTGGCTGATACTGAAGCTGAAAAGCTAAAGAAATTAGTTGAAGGTATTGAGTTTGAGACAGAGGACTTATTTCGTGAAAAGGTAACAGTGATTAAGGAAAATTATTTCCCTAAAGCTGCTAAGACTTCACCTGAGCAAGTACTCGTTGAATCCAGCGGAACAAATACAGCTGCCTTCGATGATAATATTATGAATAAGTACGTTCAGGCTATATCCAGAACAGTCAAATCACGTTAATTTATAAATAAACAATAGTTTCCACAACAAGGAGAAGGTAATGTACCTATCAGAATCACTACAGGAAAAATGGGGCGCTGTTCTTAACCACGCTGACCTACCTCAAATTAAGGACGCATACAAGCGTTCAGTAACGTCGGTACTTCTAGAGAACCAAGAAAAGGCTCTAATGGAAGACCGCAGCATGCTAAGCGAAGCATCTCCAGTTAACAGCATTGGTGCTGGTGACTTAGGCGTTTCTAAGTATGACCCAATCATGATTGGTCTTGTACGTCGTGCAATGCCTAACCTAATGGCTTATGACATCTGCGGCGTTCAGCCAATGACAGGCCCTACAGGTCTAATCTTCGCAATGCGTTCCACATACGGTAATGCTCGCGTTGCTGCTGACTTAACAGAAGCTCTTTACAACGAAGCCGATACAGATTTCTCTTCATCTGGCTTTGATACTGCTTTTGCAGGCACAGCAAAGAATGGTACACACGCTGGTTCTAACCCAGTATCCGGTTCTTATACAACTGGTGGTGGTATGACAACAGCTCAAGCTGAAGCATTAGGTGATACTACATCTAACTCCTTCGGTCAAATGGGCTTTGCGATCGACAAGACAACTGTTACAGCTCGTACACGTGCTCTAAAAGCTGAATACACTCTTGAACTTGCTCAAGACTTGAAAGCAGTTCACGGTCTAGACGCTGAAAGTGAATTATCTAACATTCTTTCTCAAGAAATTATGTTTGAAATTAACCGCGAAGTTGTTCGTACAATTTACAAAGTTGCTAAGCCAGGTTCTCCTGCTACAGCAACAGCTGGTACATTCAACCTAGACGTTGACTCTAACGGTCGTTGGTCTGTTGAGCGTTTCAAAGGTCTATTGTTCAACATCGAACGTGATGCTAACCACATTGGTCAAGATACACGTCGCGGTAAAGGTAACTTCATCGTTTGCTCTGCAGACGTTGCTTCTGCTTTAGCAATGGCTGGTGTATTAGATTACGCTCCTGCTCTAAGCACAAACCTCAACGTTGATGATACTGGCAATACATTTGCTGGTGTTCTAAACGGTCGCTTCAAAGTGTACATTGACCCGTATTCTGCTAACCTAGGTGCTGCTAGCCAGTTCTACGTTGCAGGTTACAAAGGTACATCACCTTATGACGCAGGTATGTTCTACTGCCCTTACGTTCCTCTACAAATGGTTCGTGCGGTTGATCCTAACAGCTTCCAGCCAAAAATCGGCTTCAAGACACGTTATGGTATGGTAGCAAACCCATACGTTACAACAAGCTCAAGCAGCGCCGTTGCTGACCAAGATACATTTACGGCTAACCGTAACCAGTACTATCGTCGCAGCATTGTAACGAACTTGATGTAATATCAAGCCGTCGCAAGAACGGATCCTGACTCGCGGGTTGGGTTAAAAAGGGAGCTTAATCGCTCCCTTTTTTTTGTTATAAATATTGGAAAGGATATACAATGGCTTATACAGCAAACATTACCGCCCTATTAAATGATGTTTCATCCACCCCACAGGTAGTGAATTATCTTAGACCGAATGCATTTAGGTTCTCTATCAAAGACTTACCTAATACCGCTTATACTTGTCAATCGGCTAACCTTCCTAGTCTTCAATTAGGTTTTGTTACCCAACCAAACCCATTTGTTGATATTCCCAGAATCGGTGATAAACTAACTTATGGTGATTTTACCATTCGGTTTATTATCGCAGAAGATATGCGAAATTATTTGGAATTATTTGAATGGATAGTGGCACTTGGCTTCCCTAACGACTATAATGATTACAAAGCATTTACAGGGTCAAGACTAGATAGGTTTCCGTTTTTTAAAGATTCAAAAGGTAAGACAGACGCAATTGCATATTCAGATGCAACGCTGACTATTTTGGATAGTAATAATAATCCTAAAACCAATATTAAGTTAAAGGGTTTGTTCCCTGTATCGGTAGAGGCTTTAGACTTTGATGTTACTAGTTCGGCAGTAGATTATTTTGTAGGAGTAGCTTCGTTTAAGTATACCACTTTTGAAATTGAAGCATTGTAATTAACCACTTGGAGTATATGAATGGCAGAAAATAAGCAAATTCATCTTAGCGTTGATGAATTGAGAAAGAATAAGTTCTTTATTGCAACCCCTTGTTATGGCGGACAGCTATTTGAACCTTATTTTAGGTCATCTGTGAAGATGATGACGTTTTTTAACCAACACCAAATTCCTTTGGCGTATGGTACAATTGCTAACGAATCGTTAGTTACACGTGCACGTAATGTTCTACTTGCATACTTCCTTAACTCAGATTACTCACATCTCTTATTCATTGATGCTGATATTGAGTTTCAGGTAGAAGATGTTCTTAAGCTCTACGCAGCTAATAAGGACGTGGTTGTTGGTGCATATCCTAAGAAGGGTGTCGCATGGCAGCGTATTAAAGACAATATGAAGTTACCCGAGAACGAAGGTGCAACTGACAAAGAGATTGCAGCATTCGGTTCTGACTACGCTATTAACTTTAAGTTTGTTAATCGCGAACAAAAGACTATTGGTGTAGAAAACGGTCTAGTTAAACTACATGATGCAGGTACCGGCTTTATGATGATCAAGAGAGAAGCAATTCTCAAGATGATCAAAGCATATCCTGAACTGAAGTACAATAACGACGTTCAGATTAATGCTGATGGTAATATGGCTGATAAGTTCTATGCATTGTTTGATACAATGATTGATCCTATCGACAAACGCTACCTGTCAGAAGATTATACCTTCTGCCGTCGCTGGCAAGACATTGGTGGTGATATTTGGCTTGACCCATCTATCTCTCTCAACCATTACGGTCACTTCTGCTTCCAGGGTAATCCGTCTGCGATTATTTCTTGGGGCGAGCCACAACCCGCTCCTGAATTAATCAAGAAGCAAGATATCAAGACAGTTGATTTGCCGGAGTAAGTTGATTAAACTGCCATTGTGATGTATAATCTATATTATGAAACTAACTGAAATCCAGGAACAATGGCAAGAAGATGCTCGTATCGACCAAACCAATTTAGGGAATGAGTCGGTACGAGTACCTTTACTTCACGCAAAATACTTAACTGTACTTTCAACATCTAAACTACAACTGCGTAAAGCAGAATCAAACTATTATAATACCCGTCGATTAAAGTATCGGTACTATAGAGGTGAGATGTCTAGAGATGAACTCGAGCAAGAGGGCTGGAGTCAATTCCAAGGCAATAAACCATTAAAGAATGAGATGGAAGAGTTTCTGCAATGTGATGCAGATCTACTCTCACTACAAGATAAAACCGAGTATTTTAAAACAGTCGTTTACACACTCGAACAAATTATCAGGTCTATTAATTCACGTACATGGGATATTAAATCAGCTGTAGAATGGACTAAGTTTACGAATGGCATGATGTAATGTCCGACATATTCATTAAGAAGAAAAATGAAGTTTATATAACCGTACAATCAGAACCTGGTATTGCGCAGGAGCTGGCTGATCATTTTTCTTTTGATGCCCCGGGAGCTAAATTTCACCCCTTGTACCGCAATAAGGTATGGGATGGTAAGATTAGACTCTTCTCAATGTTTACTAAAGAATTGTATTGTGGTTTACTTGGTTATCTAGAGCATTTTGCCGAGGTCAATAACTATAAAATTGATTATGAAGAGTATCATGTTGAATGCGATGCTGCTCCCTATGAGGTTGTAAAAGAGTTTTGTGATAGTTTAAATCTCGGGTCAAAAGGTAAGCCTCTTCTAATTAGAGAATACCAGGTTGAGGCTGTTCATAAGGCAATCAGTGAAGCAAGAACTCTTCTACTATCTCCTACAGGTTCTGGCAAGTCTCTGATCATTTACTGTCTGATAAGATGGCATGAAACGTTTGGTCGTAAGCAAATAGTTCTTGTACCGACGACATCACTAGTCGAGCAAATGTATTCTGACTTCCAAGACTACTCTTGTCTTAATGGATGGAAGTCATCTGAGAATTGCGGTCGTATTTACAGCGGGTTTGAAAAGTCAAACGAATTCCCCGTTGTAATATCTACCTGGCAATCTATCTACCAACTACCTAAGAAATTCTTTGAAGGCTTTAAAGTCATCTATGGTGATGAGGCACATAACTTCAAAGCTAAATCTCTTACCTCTATCATGCATAAGTGTGTCAATACACCTTATCGTGTAGGTACTACAGGTACGTTAGATGGCACAAAGACTCATAAGTTAGTATTAGAAGGTCTCTTTGGACCTGTATACAAGGTAACCTCAACCAGAGAGTTAATGGATGCTAATCAATTAGCTGAACTTAAGATCTTTGGTATAGTTCTTGATTATCCAGATGATGTAAAGAAGGCTAATAAGTCCCAAACCTATCAAGAAGAGATGGACTTCTTAGTAGGTTACGAACCTAGAAATAAATTCATACGCAATCTTGCATTAAAGCAAACTGGTAACTCATTAGTACTCTTTCAGTATGTTGAAAAGCATGGTAAGATACTGCATGAGATGATTAACAATAAAGATAGTGAAAGAAAAGTCTTTTTTGTTTATGGTGGTACTGATACCGATCAAAGAGAGAACATCAGAAGAATTACCGAAGATGAAACAGATGCTATTATCGTTGCATCATATGGTACTTTTTCTACCGGTATAAATATTAAAAACCTACACAATATTATATTTGCATCACCAACTAAGTCTCGTATTAGAAACCTACAGTCAATAGGTAGAGGTTTAAGAAGAGGTGATGAAAAGGTAAGTTGTAATCTGTATGATATTGGTGACGATCTGACTTGGAAAGCAAGAAAGAACTACACCCTACACCATATGATTGATAGGATTAAAATTTATAACGATGAACATTTTGAATATAAACTGTTAAAGGTCCCTCTGAATGTACTGTAAGTTTCTCAAGTTAACTAACGGCGAAAATATTATAGTATCTACTGATGATAATTGTGATACCTTTACCAATAAGGAATTTATTGATATTGTTGACCCTGTGTTGATTAGCTCTTTTAGGTTTCCAAAAGGTAATATGATAGTAGAGTCTTTTGTAATGCAGCCATGGATTAAGATGGCTAAAAAAGACGTGATGAGATTGCCAGTAAATAATATTGTAGTAGCAACAGACGTGCAGGAAATGGCCGTTAGTCAATATAAGACCTTTGTAGAAGAATCTGTAAATGAAGTAACAAGTGAACTTACAGAGGAAGATATTGAAGAGACACTTAATGAATTTTGTAGTGACGCTGGCGACGGCGAGGAAGAAGAAGAAGATGGACCAACAGACAGAACCTATCATTGAAGCGCCTCCAAAGCGTATTGCACATTATGTTGATAACAAAAAGTTTCTTGAAGCTTTAATTGAACATAAACAAAAAGTAGACGCAGCTAAAGAAGCAGGTACAGATAAACCTCGCGTAAGCGAATATCTGGGTGAATGCTTTTTAAAGATTGCAACCCATCTATCTTATAAGTCAAACTTCATTAATTATTCCTACAAAGATGATATGGTCTCTGACGGAATAGAGAACTGTCTTACGGCTGTTGAGAAGTTCGATCCTGAACGATCAGCTAATCCTTTTGCTTATTATACTCAGATTATCTTTTTTGCCTTTATTCGCCGAATTCAGAAAGAAAAGAAACAACAAGCGACTAAATATAAGATGATCGAGAATATTGATATCGATCAATTGATAGCACATTCGGAAGATAACGAAAGTTTCGCTAATTCTTTACTTGAAATGGTTAGACAACAATCTGATACGGTTAGCTCAGAACGTAAAAATATACCAGTAAAGAAAAAGAAAAAGAAAGACGAGGACGAAAATATCCCGAATATGCTTGACGATATAGCATAAAGATCATATAATTGATCTAACTACATTATGGGTAAGGTGCCCTTCCACCTCAACAAAATAACTAGGAGAATCTAATGATTCAATTCGACTTCGATCTGCTTCCAGATCCCGACCGCCACCGTAAGATTAGCTTTGTAAAAAGCGGTCTACGTATTCTAGCTGGCATTGCACTCATATACGGTAGTTACATTACAACTGGTATCCTCTTAATCGTTGCTGAAATTCTTGGCATTGTAGAGGAGATCGTTTAATGGCTAAACTAAAAGTAGCAGAACTATTCTATTCTATTCAAGGCGAAGGTCGTTACATGGGTGTACCTTCTGTCTTTCTTCGTACATTCGGTTGTAACTTTAAGTGTGCAGGCTTTGGCATGCCTAAGGGTGAATTAAGTATGGAAGCTGCTGGTATTGCAGCTACACATAGCCTGGTTACACCGTTTCAAACGTATGATGCACTTCCTCTAGTTAGTACCGGTTGTGATAGTTACGCAAGTTGGATGCCTGAGTTTAAAGACTTAAGCCCTATGCTGACTACTGATGCTATTGTAGATCGAATTATGGAAATCATTCCTTATAACGAATGGAGAGATGAACACCTCGTAATTACAGGTGGTGAGCCTTTGCTAGGATGGCAAAGAGCATATCCTGATTTACTAGAGCATCCAAAGATGAAAACTTTGAAGGAGATTACCTTTGAGACTAATGGTACTCAAAAGCTTGATGATAAATTTAAAGATTATTTGGAGCGTTGGTGCTGGGGTCATCCTGATGTCCTCGATAGACAGATTACATTTTCCGTCTCACCCAAGCTATCGGTATCAGGTGAAACGTGGGATGAAGCTATTAAACCGGAAGTAGTGGCAGATTATGAGATATACGGATATACTTACCTTAAGTTTGTTATTGCCTCACAAGATGATGCTGATGAGGCAGAAAAAGCGACCGCAGCATATCGCGCAGCTGGTTTCATGGGCCCGGTATACTTAATGCCTGTTGGAGGTGTTGAGTCTGTATACGCTCTTAATAATAGAGCTGTTGCCGAATTTGCTATGAAAAAAGGGTATCGTTATAGTGACCGTTTGCAAGTACCTCTCTTTAAGAATGAATGGGGTACTTGATGACAGTTGCAAGGATGTTTACTTATGAGCATGTGTATATTCATCTTCTGTTCCAGGCTTACCCCTACCTTAAAAAACGAGCAGATGAGAATCCTGAACCACCGCTAGTAGACCTAGTAAAAAAAATCGAAACATTAATTAAAATAGAATCTGGAGAATTAAATGAGCCTACAACGAAATAAATGCGATGCCGATCTCGGTTATAAGATTGAAGAGTACCTTAAGTCAAAAGGTGTTCATACGCCGATCAATATTGAGAAGCTGCTCGTTAAGGATGAGTCAAAGATTAAGCGCATTGAAAAGCATTTCGGTGCTATTATGGATATCCTCGGTCTTGATCGTACAGATGACTCATTGGAAGAAACTCCTAAGCGTGTAGCTAAAATGTATGTGAATGAGATCTTCTGGGGTCTACGTCCAGAGAATTTTCCTAAGTGTACCGTCATCGATAATAAGATGGGTTACGATGAGATGGTTGTTGAGAAGGACATTACTATGATGTCTAACTGCGAGCATCACTTTGTTACTATCGATGGTAAGGCTCATATCGCTTATATCCCTAAGGGTAAGGTACTTGGTCTATCTAAGTTGAATCGTATTGTTGAATACTTCTCACGTCGTCCTCAAGTCCAGGAACGTATTGCCGAGCAAGTCTACCATGCTCTATGCTTCATCCTCGATACCGAAGACGTTGCAGTTGTTATTGAAGGTGTTCATTACTGCGTTAAGTCGAGAGGTGTTGAAGATCATTCCTCTTCTACCCTTACTGCTAAGCTTGGTGGATGCTTTAGAACTGAACCAGAAGCTCGCGCAGAATTTATGGCTCTAATTAGGCGTTAAAATGGCCAAACTATATCATGTAATGCAGAATGACCTGGCAATAAGTAAAATTATTTGGCCGGCATTCAAACCTACTCTTGAAGAGAAGCACGGTACAGCCGGCGCCACAGGTGCACGGGGTGAAGACAATGCTGCTATCCTACTTCAGAATGAAGAGCTCTTCCCTGAAATTAGTGTAATTATTAAACACGAAGATGCTCTTCACCAATTGATGGGGGTTGACTTTACTACTGTAGGTACAAACGGTAGGGTCAACTACATCGATGTGAAGGCTGGATCATCGGCACTGTACTGGGATAAGGATAAGTCAGAATGGTACATTACGTTTAACCCTGATTGGTATTCTAACCCTAATAAAAAGACCGATTACTTTATGCATCTAGGTCCAAAGGGTGACTTGTTTGCTATCTATCGGTTAAACGATATGCTTGAATGGCTTATTGATAATCATAAGTTGCTAATTGATGGAAAATATGGTAAAATACTATATAAAAGTCATTGGCCAGCTAACTTAATTCATACAAATCTATGGTGAATATATGAAAATTGCACACGAATCCCCTCTACAACTCCTCGAGCCTTCTAGACAATACAACGACTACGACTATGCATTAGTTCATTTGTTTGAAGATGGTCCTAAAGAATATTATCATTTCTTTGTTGAGTCTCTAGCGCAAGGTCGTAAAGTTATATTAGATAATTCTATCTTTGAACTAGGTACAGCATTTGACTCCGAACGCTTCGTTCATTGGATTAAAGAACTAAAACCAACTGAATATATTATACCTGATGTGCTGGAGAATACTCTCGGTACTATGGATAATGCTTTAGATTGGAAAGAGAAGTATCTTGACGAAATGACAGCGCTCGGTTGTATGAGTATTGGTGTCGTCCAGGGTAAGAGCTATCAAGATCTCGTTCAATGTTACGAATACCTCGATGAGGTAATTGGTGTTGATAAGATCGCAATCTCTTTTGACTATTCCTACTACCTCGAAGTATGCCCTCATCCTAATAAATGGATGGGTTACACATTAGGTAGAGCACAAACACTTACAAGGCTATTGAATGACAATGTTATTAACAAAGATAAACCGCACCATCTACTCGGGTGCGCGTTACCTATTGAATTTATGTTCTATCGGTGCGGGTTTGACTGGATTGATACGATCGATACTTCCTCTCCTATTGTACATGGCTTGCTTGGTATTAACTATGAGTATGGTGGCCTTGTTAATAAGCAATCCATTAAGCTCGTCGATCTTCTCCACGCCATACCCACTCTTGACCAGATAAGAATTATTAGTAAAAATATAGAATACTTTTCTTCCTATGTAAAGGGTGTTAAATGAAGTGGGTAGCGTTCTTTAGTCAGACAGGATCAGAGATTGTTAATCTATCGAATGCACTCGGTCGTAAACCCGATCTTATTGTAACTAATAACTTTGAGATTAAGATCCCCTTTCATGGGGGTGTTCGAAAGTTAGATGTTACTATTCAATCTGCTCGCCATGATATCTTAATGACGTACTTTCGCAATCAGGCAATCTATAAACCAGAAGATTTGCTAATTACGTTGCATGGATACTTAAGAATTATGCCTGCCGATATTTGTGAAAAGTATACAATCTTTAATGGGCATCCGGGCGCCATACATCTCTACCCGGAACTAAAAGGTAAAGATCCTCAAGAAAAAATATTGCAAGATACAGGTAAGTATCCTATAATAGGTAGTGTAGTACATGAGTGTACTGCTGAACTAGACGCAGGTAAAGTTGTCTCGGTTGTAACGACAAAAATGCCTCCTGCGGAAGAAATATATAAGTGTCTTAAGGATACTTCCTTGCTGGCATGGCAAGCTTTTATGAAAGAAAGACTTGTATGAGAATTGGTATTACGGGCGCTCAGTCCGTAGGTAAGACTACCTTACTAAATGCTCTTCGTAGTGAAAAACTATTTGAGGACTATACTATTTGTGATGAGGTAACTCGTCGTGTGAAGTCCTATGGTTTACCTATCAATGAAGACGGTACAGATACTACCCAGCTTCTTATTATGAAAGAGCATATCTTTAACGTGTTCATGCATGATAGGATGATCACTGATAGAACTGCTCTAGATGGTTTAGTATACTCTAGATATCTCCTTAAGCATAATAAGATCAGTGATAGAACGATGCGCGCAGTTAATGATATCTTCAGCCGCGTATGGGATCAGTATGATCATGTATTCTATATTGAACCAGAGTTTGAAATTGCTAATGACGGAGTGCGTAGTACTGATACTCAATTTAGAGATGAGATTGCAGAATTGTTTGAGACAACTATTGAAAAAAGAGCTCTAACGATGCATAGAGTTAAAGGTACTGTACGTAATAGAGTTAGTACAATCATGGATTACTTAGAAGGAAGATAATGAATAATCAAGACGAACTTAATAAACTGGTAGGTGTTCATCTGGGTAAGGCTGGCGATGGTACAGCTGTTAAGCCTTATGTGACTCCTGATACTGTTGATCCAACGCTGCTTGTACCTGTGCCTCGAGTACTGAATAGAACGGCATATAATATTGATGAAGATAAGTTACCGTTTGTAGGTACTGATGCGTGGAATGCTTATGAGTTCTCTACATTACTTACAAATGGCTTTCCTGTATCGGGTTGGTTAAAGTTTACCTACTCTTCTGACTCTCCTAATATTGTTGAGTCTAAGTCTGTTAAGCTGTATTTGAACTCCTTTAATATGGCCAAGCTAGTATCTACTACAGATGATATGTGGCAGGTAGAGGATAAGATTGCAAGTGATCTTTCTGATGCTGTTGGAGCCGATGTTCAGGTATTTGTGCGCTGGGGTGATGTAGATACTGTTAAACCTATTGTTGGTGACTTTATTTCTCTTGAGCACTATTGCAATATCGGTAAGTTAACATTTGATCAGTACAATGAAAGTCCTGATACACTACAGGTTGTACCTAGTATTGGTAGGTATGAAAAATGGCGCTCTTATTCGTTGCGCTCTAACTGTCGTGTAACTAATCAACCTGACTGGGGTGATGTGTATGTTCATATTAAGGGTGAGAAAGCTGTAACACCTGAATCGTTGCTACAGTATATTGTGAGTATGCGAAAGGAAAATCACTTTCATGAAGAAATATGTGAATGCATTTATAAGAGATTGTATGACCTCCTCGAACCTGAAGAACTATTTGTGGCATGTCTATATACGCGCCGCGGTGGTATTGATATCAATCCTATTAGGGCAAATAATAATCGCATACTTTATAAGTACGCAGCAATAGCCGATGTAACTAACTTCTGTACAAAGACTGCAAGACAATGATAGAAAAAATTATAGGACCTGATCCTAATGTAAATGAGATCTGTAATGAGTTTGAATCTAGAGCATTACATGGGTTTAAAAAATACGGTGTTACAACCGAACGTACTGATCTAGATACGCTGCAATGGATTCAGCACCTAAAAGAGGAGCTGATGGATGCTATAGTTTATATTCATCGTATTCAAAAAGAACTGAAAGAGAAACAAGATGACTTTAAATAATCCCCTGTCATTACTACCCGATGTAAAAGGTTGCGTAGTTATTCTATCTGGTGGTATGGATAGTACCATTGCAATGCGGCTTGCTGTAGAGAAATATGGCAAAGAAAATGTATCTGCATTGACCTTCTATTACGGTCAGAAGCAGAGTCGAGAGATTGATATGGCTAGAATGTCTACTAACCTACTGGGTGTAAATCACAAGGTTGTAGATGCTTCTTTCCTTGGTGATATCAGCAAAGGCTTTTCTGCTAACGTCGATACCGATATGGCTATGCCGACGATTAAAGATGTCTTAGGTGATCCCAGACCTAAAACGTACGTGCCTAATCGTAATATGATTTTGATGTCGATAGCAGCAGCATTTGCTGAAACGCAGAATGTTGATACTGTTATTTGTGGTCTACAGGTTCACGATGAGTACGGCTACCATGATACGACCCAGCGTTGGGTAGATAAGATTAACGATTTGTTATCTGAAAACCGTATCATTAAGATTAAGTTGATTGCACCTTTTAGTCAACTATCTAAGTACGATGAGTTACAGATCTTACAAGAGCTAGATGGTAACTTAATGCTTACAACGTTTACTATGACTTGTTATAATCCAGATAACCAGCATCGCTCTTGTGGGGTGTGTCCTAGTTGCTCTGAACGTATTGCTAATTTTGCTAAGGTAGGTTATAATGATACAGTTGAGTATTCAAAAGTAATCCCATGGCAAGACCTAATCGAAAGAATGAAGGTGTAAGATGTGCGCAATAACCGGATCATTGTATAAAGAAAAACTTAAAGACTTATATGCCCTAAATGCGTATAGGGGTGAGTTAAACTACTCATTAGCTACCTTTAAACCTCATGAGGGTAAGGTAGTGTTTCAAACTTTATTTCAAGATGACGGTAAGATGCCCGATACATTAATTGACGGTATACCTTGCAAGGAAGGTGATTTTATAATTGCTCATTCCCAAGCACCTACTACAGACTCTAAGAACATTCACCCGGCAGTATACGGTGATGCTATGCTATGGCATAATGGTATTATCAAGCAGAATAAGCTCAGCACTGGTACCTGGGATACAGCTTGGTTGCTAGAACAAATCATTGACTACGGCTGGTCATCGTTATCAAGGGTAGATGGGACGTTTGCCTGTATTATGTACTTGAATGGAAGTCTTTATGTATTCAGAAATGAAATATCACCTCTGTTTATAGACGATCGCTTTAACATATCATCAACGAGATATCAAGGTAGTGTACCCCTTACACCTAATAAAGTTTGGAAGTTAAATTTTAATACAATGTACCTTGATGCAGTAGCCTATTTTGAAACAATGGAAAATCCATATTACATACCAGAGGAAGCATGAAACATATTCTAGGACCTAACAGTAACTCTTCACTAACAAATGTTCAAGAGGGAGACAGCCAACCTAATGCTGTTGACCTTCGACTTGATAAGGTATTTCAAATTCAACCTAACATATTTGAGCTTAGCAATGAACACAAAGTACACCGGGGTTCTAAAGAACTCATACCTGACGCGGATGGCTATTTTACGCTTTACCCGGGGGCTTATGAGGTCGTTATGGAAAACATCATCCATGTGGGAAAGGGTGAGGCTGGCTGGGTCATTACTCGTAGCACTCTTAATCGTAATGGTTGTTTTATTACTTCAGGTCTTTACGATTCTGGTTACCACGGTGTTATGGCCGGTGTTCTACATGTTACAGTTGATACAGCCAAGATCAAAAAAGGGACAAGGATTGGACAATACTTAAGTTTTGATTCTGAGTCTTTATCAGCATACAATGGTGATTACGGGATAGGTAAATCACATGACGCCAAATATACCTAAGGTTATTGGCATTACGGGCGCTACCGGTTTTATCGGTGGCGCTCTTGCTATTGAGTTTAAGAAAAGAGGATACCACGTTGTAGGTATTGACCTTGTTCGTCGTAAGCATTTAATGAAATACTTTGATGATTTCTTTGAGCAAGACTTTGAAAATATTCCTAACTTTAAATCTCCTGCGTGGGATAGCTGTGATGCAATTATACATTGTGCTGGTACCAGTCTTGTAGGACCGAGTATTAATAATCCTATTGACTACTATTATAACAATGTAGCAAAGACTATTAGGTTACTTGATTGGTGCGTCTTAAATAAGAAACATTTTCTGTTCAGTAGTAGTGCTTCGGTTTATAAAACTAAAAATACACCTCTTACCGAAGATGATGAAAAGCAACCGCTTTCACCCTACGCGAAGAGTAAATGGATGGTTGAACAAGTCATTGGTGACTTCTCTGAATCTTATAAGTTACCTGCTACTATCTTTAGATATTTTAATGCATGTGGTGCTGTAGGCAGTAAACACGGGCAGCAACCTAAAGCGTCACATATCTTTCCTAGACTAATGGAAGCCACAAGAGAGTTTGATCTGTATGGTAACGATTTTAATACACCAGATAGAACGTGTATAAGAGATTATATTCATATTACCGATATAGCAGATGCTCACGTTAAAGCAGTTGAAAGATCTGTGTATGGAGTATATAATCTAGGGTCTAATAACGGCTTTTCTAATAAACAGATTATTGATGCTGTGAATAAAAATTTAATTGTAAATGTACTCGGTAGACGTCTCGGTGATACAGACTGCTTGGTAGCCGATAATACATTTGCAAGATCTATGTTGGGCTGGGTTCCGCTATCCACTCTTTCCGATATTGTAAAAGACTTAAATGAGTGGTATGGCTCTGACAATTTTAAAGGAATAAAAAATGTCTAAATTTTACTCAACTAAGACCTATGGAACTGATCGAGGCTTAAGCTGTTGCTTCAGGCAATGGCGAGCTACTCATAGTCATTGCTCTACCCTGCATGGTTACTCGATTGGTATTAAATTAGTATTCGGTTGTGATACTCTAGATGATAAGAACTGGGTGATGGACTTCGGTGGGCTTAAAGGATTCAAAGCATGGGCAGATAATATGTTTGATCATACTCTGGTTGTTGCTAATGACGACCCTATGTTACCGTTCTTTAAAGAAATGGCTGCGCAAGTTAATATGGGTTCTATTAATCTTGAAAGTAAAGTACCTCACGAAAGAGGTGCTCTTTGTGATCTACGAATCGTTGACGGTGTTGGTTGTGAGATGTTTGCTAAGATGTGCTATGATAAGATGACAGAAATTCTATGTGAAGGTGGTAACAATCGCGTATATGTAAAGAGTGCTGAAGTATTTGAGCACGCTGGTAACTCTGCTATCTATGAAGTATGAATAGTATAGAGAAAGTTTGGGCACGAGCAACCGGGCATTTGATGGGTAGTACAGATAGCGATAAGCCTGATGTACCTATCTTGACGCTTCGGGAAGCTCGTGTTGCTTTGTTCTTTAAGACGTTCTGGGTTATTATACATATTATTACATGTATTTTTATTATGGCTAATACGATAAGGCATTGGTAATGACGAAAGTTGCGCTAGTTACAGATACTCATTTCGGGGCAAGATCGGATTCTATTCCCTTCGATAATTTCTTTAGGAAGTTTTACGATGAGACCTTTTTTCCTGAGATCGATCGAAGAGGGATCAAAACGATCTTTCATCTCGGTGATTGCTTTGATCGCCGCAAGTATATTAATTTTAATACTCTATCTTCTTGCCGCGATTATTTCTTTAGTGCGGCCAAGCAAAGGGGCATCGAAGTAGTTATGATTGTTGGTAATCATGATACGTTCTTTAAGAATACTAATGCTGTTAATAGCCCCGGTCTCTTACTCAACGACTATGATAATGTAACTGCTTATAGTGGACCTATTGAGTATAGCGTTGATGGTACATCTATCTTACTAATGCCTTGGATATGTACAGATAACTACGATGAGTGCATGAAGGCTATCAAAGTATCTAACTCTCAAGTATTGTTTGGTCACTTTGAGATTGCTGGCTTTCAAATGTATAAAGGTCACGAGAACGATGAAGGGTTTGATCCTAAGTTGTTTGAGAAGTTCGATCTAGTATGTTCAGGTCACTTCCATCATCGTAGTAGTAAAGGTAACATTACCTATCTGGGTAATCCTTACGAGATGACTTGGGCTGACTATGATGATGCTAGAGGCTTCCATATCTTTGATACTGGTACAAGAGAGTTAGAGTTTATTGAGAACCCTAATCATATCTTTACTAAGATCTATTACGATGATACAAAAGATTTTGGTTATGGTGAACAAGATTTTGCTGATAAGCATATCAAACTGATTGTTGTAAATAAGACAGACTACTATAAGTTCGATCAGTTTGTAGACAGCATCTATAAAGCTAATCCGCTAGAGCTAAAGATTGTAGAAGACATGTCTGAGTTTGAAGCACAAGCGCTTGGTGATGAACCTGTGGATGTAGAAGATACTTTGACGTTATTATCACAATACGTAGATGCTATTGAGACTGAAGCTGATAAAGATAAGATTAAAACTCTAATGAAGACGCTCTATGTTGAAGCGCAGAATTATGAAGGTATATGATTAAGTTTAAAATTATTCGCTGGAAAAACTTTTTATCTACTGGCGCACAATTTACTGAAGTATTTCTTGATCGTTCTCCTACTACTCTTATTGTAGGTGAGAACGGTGCAGGTAAATCTACTGTGCTCGATGCAATGTGCTTTACCTTATTTGGTAAGCCGTTTCGGGCTATCAATAAACCTCAGCTGGTTAACTCTATCAATGAGAAGAACTTAGTTGCTGAGGTTGAATTTAGTATCGGTACTAAAGAATATAAAATTGTACGTGGTGCAAAGCCTAATATCTTTGAGATCTATCTTAACGGTGTAATGCTTAACCAGGATGCTGCTGCAAGAGACTATCAAAAGTATTTGGAAGAGCAGGTACTGAAGTTAAACTATAAGTCCTTTACTCAAATTGTTATCTTAGGTAGTGCATCGTTTACTCCCTTCATGCAGTTACCCACCGCACACCGTAGAGAGGTAATCGAGGACTTGCTCGATATCAATATCTTTACTACGATGAATACTGTGCTTAAAGATAAGGCAAGCGATGTAAAGTCTAAGATTGTTGAAGCAGACAATAAAATTGATCTAGGTAAGTCAAAGGTAAAGTTACAGCAAGACTATATCAAGACCTTGGAAGAGGATAAGCAGAAGAAGGTAGAAGATGTACAAAAGCGAATACTTGAAGCGAATGCAGAGATATCACAACTGTCTAGCAGTGTCGAAGCTGAGAGGGAGCAAGAAGACGGTCACAAATCCTCTATATCGGATGCATCAGAAAAACGCAACGCGCGCCAGGAAATGGGATCTTTGCTTAGAAAGCTTTCCGAAAGAATTAAAACGCAAGAGAAGTCAATTGAGTTCTACAATGATCACGACGTCTGTCCGACGTGTAGCCAGGATCTTGATAGTGCTTTCAAGGATACTGCAAAGAAATCACACACCCATAAGATCAAAGAGATCGAGGGTGCTGTTCAAACCCTTAGTGATCAACTCCAAGCAGTTGGAAATAGACTTGAGGAAATTGATGCTATCGAAGAGAAAATATTTCAACATAAAAGCAACATCATTACGCTGAATACTAAGATCATTGCCAATCAGCAGTACATACAGAAGCTTAATGCAGAGCTTGACTCTGAATCTACTGAACGGGGTAATATTGATGAGGAGAAAGCAGCTCTCAAATCGATTGCAAAAGAAGTTATGGAGTATGCAGGTCAGAAGAATACTCTCGTTGAAGAGAGGCATTATCTAGAAATTGCTGGCTTGTTGCTTAAGGATACCGGTATTAAGACGACGATCATCAAGCAGTACTTGCCTATCATTAATAAGTTAGTTAATAAGTATCTCCAGGCAATGGACTTCTTTGTAACGTTTGAACTAGATGAGGCGTTCAATGAGAAGATTAAATCGAGACATAGAGATGAGTTTAGTTATGCCTCGTTCAGTGAGGGTGAGAAGGCTAAGATTGACTTGGCGTTACTCTTTACTTGGCGTACTATTGCTAAGATGAAGAACTCTACCAGTACTAACCTACTGATGTTAGATGAGGTGTTTGATGGTTCGTTAGATATTAACGGTACCGACTTTGTTATGACTATCCTAAATACATTAGGTGATGACAGTAATGTATTCATTATTAGTCATAAGGATGCTTTGTTCGATAAGTTCAGAGCTGTGATTAAATTTGAGAAGTATCAAGACTTTAGTAGGATAGCAAAATGATTATTAAGAAATCGGAAATTAAACTCGTTGGTAGTACTGAAGAGGTACTGCTTCAACCTCCTGAGCCATTTAAGTTTGATGGGGAAATTGATCCTGTAGCCTTCAGTAACGTCTTGTTTGAGAAGATGAGAGACTATCATGGGCTTGGTCTTTCGGCTAATCAGGTTGGGCTAAATTTACGAGCATTTGTAATCGGTAATGATGACTTTAGAATGAATGTATTTAATCCGGAAATCGTCAAAGTATCAGATGATATGATTTTAATGGAAGAAGGGTGCTTATCCTTCCCTGGTGTCTTCCTCAAAGTACAAAGACCAGTAACAATTAAAGTTCGCTATCAAAACGTCAAGGGTGAGTTGATGGAGGAGGACTACAATGGTCTTACAGCTAGAATATTCTTACACGAGTACGATCACATGCAGGGCATTACAATGCAGAGTAGAGTATCCAAGCTAAAGTGGGATATGGCTACTAAAAAGGTTGTAAAGAAGACTAAGAAGATTATTAAGAAGCATGTGCAGCAAAACTTAATTAATTTACAAAAGACAATGGAACAAAATGACAATACCCAACGAGTATCTTAATTCCTCTTTTGACTTTGGCTTCTCTGCTGTCGATGAAGCTCAAGCTCTAGCCCATGTACAACCTACTGTACAAGCCGCGCCATCAGAGGAGTTAATAGAGCCTATTCTAACTAAGCTTGTTATGCTTGAGCGCTCTTTAGCAATTGCAATGGAGACGCTGGATAGGTTAGAGCAGGCAGGAACACCTAATCTAGATACAGATGAGTATAAGTCGTTGATTGAGAGAGACGTTAAGGGTCAATTAAAGACAGTAGAAAGCATGATTATGCCTCTGCTAGTTAATCTTATGAAGAACCCTGAGAAAGATTATATCAAATGGCCTAATAGAACGGCTATGATTGAAAAATTTATTAATCAATTACTAGCTGTAACGAGAGCATAATGACTATATCTACCCGTCTTACCGATAGAGATGTAGAGAAGTATGTAAGCGCTATTATTAATCAAATGGCTAGAGCAAGCTTCAGACCTGATGTTGTTATTGGTTTAGCAAGAGGGGGCATTGTTCCTGCGCTACTTGTTAGTCATTACTTTGACTGTGAGTGCTATATTAGGAATAAAGAAGAGACATTATTTGAGAAAGACTTCTTTCAGCGTAGTATTCTTGTCATTGATGATATAAACGATTCAGGTAATACTCTTACAGCTGTCAATCATGAATTGTATCAAGAATTAGAATTAAGAGAGATCAAGTACGCAACGCTGATTAACAACGAGTCCTCAGCATTTACAGTTGACTTTTCAGGGGCTGACTTTAATCGTTTTGAGCAGAACGATTGGTTTGTGTTTCCCTGGGAAGATTGGTGGTCTTCTTAATCTCTTTAAAGTGATAAAGACCTGCTTCTGTTGAGTAGTAATCTCTTCCGAGACTATAACCGGGTGGAACATCTCTTCTGTTCTTTATTCTCTTCTCATTTTGCCCTCTAGGATCATACACCCAATGATACTCTTTAGTATGTTGGTTACCTAGCTTCTTCTCCGCCATTACCTCTCTTGTCTCTTCACTGTGAGACTTACCAACAAAGTTAGACCGCCCTTTGAGGGATTGAGATATCTTCTGCTTTGTTTCCTCGCTCCTTGGTACACCTTTATGTGCATCAGAAATCTTCTTTTTTGTCTCATCAGACATAGGAGTCGGTTTCTTTCTTTCTAGCTGTTCGATGGTATAGCCTGGATATGATCTTAGTACTCTTGCTGTTATAACGTCAATGTGAGTTACATCTTTGATAGAGTTAATTATCTCGTAACGATAGCCATACTTCTTCTTTACCTTATCAACAGGCAAGTCAGTAACTACTATAAGCTTGACTTCAGCGTAACAATAAAAATGGTGCATTACTTATTTATCTGTAACCGTTGCAATGACGATTGAGAGAGTCTATAATTGATATTCATTATTAGGAGTTCATATGCTGCCTGCTGGTAAATATTATGTTGGAGACTTGTGTTATGTTATGCACGAGGAATGGGATGAGGTTTGTGAATTGTTCTTTAAAGGAAGAACCGATCACGGCTGCAATCAAGGTGAGTTCATGTTGAAAGACGGGCGTCGCTTTGCATGCTACAACACCCGCTGGGGTGATGGGTTATATTTTGATGAAGCACGTAATCAGTATCCTGTTGATGCTGGTTGTATTGGTTGTATTCTCGTATCAGATATTAGCCATAGTGATAATAATGATGTGAGTAGCGGGACTGTCCATGATATTGATAGAGACTTTAATACATCGACAGAAGAAGGTGTATTGACATTCGGTCATGTTGTAATTGATACTGATAGCGATAATTATGAGGAAGAAGAGTATGCTGACTGATAAAGAAGAGAATTTAATTCTTAAGGATAAGGTTCAGAAGTTTGAACGTATCCTTTCTAAGTTGTTGCCTGAAAAAACTGGTGATTTTTTTATATGCGGCAATAGTGAAGATAAAGATGAAATGGGCCTTCCCTCTAAAATTCTTATTTGTCCTTCGTACGGATCAGATGGTTTTGCCATATATACTAAGACAACAGACTATTCTGCTCCAGGGTATTAATGACTGATGAAGAAGTAATAATCGTCTATAACGATATTGAAAAATGGTATGGTAAGACCCTACCTAATTTTGAGCATGAGCCGATTCAGTTTGCTTATATTTTTAAGTTATACAAGTACCATAAGATGAGACAAAATTCATGAAATACTTTCTTGGATTTATCTTAGCAACTGTACTCTGGGTAGCTCTGCTTGCAATTATACCTATGCCAACTGAGGTAAGGTATGACTGTTCAATAGCAGAGATTCATCCAGACTATCCCCCCAAAGTAAAAGAAGAATGTAGGAGGCTACGACGTGATTCCAGCACACCAACAGAACCCGCCCCGCCCGGGAGATTTATTTAAAGATTCGTCAGGTAAATCATTTGAAGTAATGGGTATTCAGACAGGAAAGCCGGAATTTAAAATTTTGTATAGACGCAAAGATGGAAAGACGTACGAGTGCTACCTCGAAGCGTTTCTATCTAGATTTACACCCGTACAAGCACCAAGGGACATATATGGACGACCTAACAAAGATCAAACACTCTAAGCGTATTCAACAAAAAGAAAACTACGTTAACAAACAAGTTAAGATCGCTAAAGCGTACGGTATACCAGTAAAAGAGCCGCATCGGTTGCAAGATCACTCAGCACTAACTTGCGGTAACCCTAACTGTGTGATGTGTGCCAATCCAAGAAAAGTATTTAAAGAGTTAACTATCCAAGAGAAGAAATTTATAGAAAAACTTAAATGCCAAGAGTAGAACGCAACCTCCCTATCTATCTTTTCAAAACAACAGGCAACTATCCTATTAAGGAGATGGTTGAGGTTGTTATGAGATCCCATGCGCAGGCTGATTACACAAGAGGTAATAGCTTTCCAATTATAGATACGATAGGTGCGTTCGATAGACTTTATTCTGAATTCCTTGATATTGCTTCAGGAGAGTTAGGACCTTTAGAACTTGATCCAAAGAGTATTAGAACATGCTGGGGCTATGTAACTAACAAAGACTTCTATAAAGGCGGCATCCATCATCATCTCCGCTCTTCAACTATTAATGCCGTGTACTACCTATCAGTTCCTGAAACGGCATCAGGGAGAGAGGGATCGATAAGTTTTTATAATGAAAATCATAAAGAAATATACAATATTAAGCCAAAAGCAGGTGATCTTGTTATGTTTCCCAACTATTTACACCATCAACCTCATCAGTCTTTTACTGACGATTACCGCATCTCTGTGAACATGGAGATTATCTGCAAGGATATCTGGCGTAACGTAACGAAATAACGTAACGGTTGCACTAGACCTCGTTTTGGTCTATAATTCATACATTGAATAGGAGAACGCAATGTCTGAATGGAAATATTTTTTTAACGATGTGCAGGTTACAGAAGCCGAATACAAGGTATGTATGTCGGAATCTCAAGTCGATGTACCTGCTAAGTTTCATATGACCAAGCCTGTAGAGTATGTTACGGCAAAGACTGTAGCTAAGCCTACGAAGAAAATGCCCAAGAAAGTTGTAACTAAAGTTTCTTCAGGTAAATCTAAGATTGATCAAGCGATTGAGATTGTGAATGAGTTGAAAGATACCTTAACTAAGGACCAGCTCATTACCCAGCTTCAACTCAAGCTCGGCGATATTACCAAAGGTAACGCTACAATCTACTACAACAAAGCAATTGCACGAGGTGTAAAATGAAAGAAGGTTACGGTGTATGCCCCGTATGTAACGGATCATGTCGTCAACCAGCAGATGAGCGTCTGAAGAAGTACGCCAATACTATTGCTGGTTACGATAAAAGTGATGACACCATTGCATGTAACAATTGCGGGGGTCAGGGAATGTATGGAAGACCGTCGGGTGAAGTTCCTCTTCGTGCTGATGGAACCCCTTGCAAGCATGAATATAAAGGTGTAGAGAGAGGTCGCTGCTACACTGTTTATACATGCATTCACTGTAATCATCGCTATGATATCGATTCAGGTGATTAACGTAACGCTTGACGTAACGACCAAAATCGCCTATAATTGATACATCAACTAAGGAAACAAATGAAAATCGTTATCTCTACTCAGTATCGCGAAAACTACGGCGCCCATGATTGGGACGGAACTGGTGAGTGCCCCCAGTATTGGAAGTTCAAGGGCGGTTCTGAGTACATCATCGAAGATGTTGAGCAATTTGTTAAGCTCAATGACTTCTTTGGTAAGAAGTGCGAGATGATTGTTGATGGTATTCGTTCCAAGATTGAGCACAAGTCAGAGTATGCTGAAGAGTATATTCTTGGCTGGTCTATCGAGGAAGACAGCTACATGTCTGAGTTCGAAAAGAGTCAGTTAGAGTTTGATGGTGAGATCAAGTACTTTGAGCCTCGTCTGGATATCGAAGGTAATGTTGTTAAAAAGGAGTTTGCATAATGTCTTATATGTACGATAAATTGAATTCACTTCAATTTGAAATTAACAAAAAGGTAGAAGCTATCATCGATGAGATGACTGAAGTATTGCCTGAAGACCTTTACTTGGATAAGCGTTCGGCCTATCGCCTCTACGTCGATAAAGAATACATTGCCGTTCATAAGGGCCATGATCTAAGAACGCTTCGCTATTATGGTGGCTTTGAGTATGTGGATGAGGAACATGTGCAGGAGTTTGGCGATTACGTTTTCTATCATGCAGAAGACGAACGTGTTGCCGACCATCTAGCCCAGTACTTCCAGGATGAGGAAGATGAAGAAAATGTCTGAAGAAGATAAGATTCTAATTGAATCCATTATTGAAGGCTCCAAGGAGGAGTTCGATGATATGATGGCTGAGATGACTGAAGAAGAACTCTTCATTGTACTCGATCTGATTCGTCTGGCTAAATCAGAACTGATTGAAGAACACCTGGATGCTTTGGAGGTAGAAGATCTATCTCTTGCCTCTAGTATCCTAAACAAGATTAGGGGGACAAAATGAGTGGATGGCGCAAGCGACAAATCAGCGATAAAGATATCGAACTGCACGTACAACAGCTAGCAGAGAAAGCTGGCTTTGTTCGATGGGAAGATGAACTATGGGGCCCTGGAAAGGGAAAGATCGATTGGTCGGGTGACTACGAGAAAGAACTGATTAAATTCTATAAACTAGCTATTGCTGAGGCTTACCAAGAATTGAATCAACCAGATTGAGAAGCAAGGTATGGTGCCTTCCCTCATTCCATTTTGGTTTGAGGTAAGCCCAGGGTTCGTTATACCAATACTCTAGTGCTTCTGGATGACAACCAATTAGGGTAATGTTGTTCTGGGTAATGGCCATGGGGTCGCCATTGGCGTAGCGGGCAATAGTTTCAAATTTGGTCTCATCTCCTATCAATGCACAACCATCGTAGAAGTACATATCTTCCTTCTGGTCTCTCCATTGAACGGAGGCAGTAGTTCCATAAGAGCGCCTAACATCAGCGTTTGGTCTCTTTATATATTGAACGGCTTCTACGTCATCGATAAGATCAAAGTATCGATTCGATGCCCAATACGCCCCCATGCAAATACCCAGATATTTACCGCCT